>Ga0307997_10000630_pt1 | contig 16114 bp, 19 predicted proteins | sample Davwhametageno36_FD_203165 | JGI IMG/M metagenome (GOLD analysis project Ga0307997, IMG submission 203165) | Marine microbial communities from Davis Island wharf, Antarctic Ocean - #36 | ecosystem: Environmental > Aquatic > Marine > Unclassified | place: Antarctic Ocean: Davis Island wharf... | reverse complement strand
GGTAACATGCCAATGAAGGTACCAATAAGACAGCCACCAATTACGACTACAAGCATTTTGATAGAAAATACTGTCTGTAGGCCAATGAGTAATCCTTCAAACATCTCAAAAACCTTCTAGCAAAGAAGCATTAGGCATTGGGCGCATGTAAATACCCAGGATCTCTGAGACCAAATACCAGACGGAGAATGCAGTGAGCATGCTGATTGCAATCATAAGAACCCATTTACGTTCACCCAAAATATAGGCGCCAATTGTTAGAAAAATACTTGTTGATAACAAAAAACCGATCGGTTTTAGCGATACTGCATAAAGGACCATTAAAAACAAAAGGCCAACAGCTTGAGAGACGTTATAATCTTGCAAATGGCGGTAATCGATTTCACCAGTCTCCTGATCTTTTTTTTCATGGCCAAGGAGAACGAGTAAAGAGGTGACCAGCCCCACAACAGACAATAATTTGGGGAAGGTGCTAGGCCAGATTGGATTTCGCTGCATGATAGGAGGTAGACCCTCATCCATGGTGAACCATGCTGTGTAACCATAGGCTAAGCAGATGGACAGAAATATGAGTGCAATCCAACGATCGAGTGCCATTATTTATCCTCAAAGCTCTAAGTCGAGTGAGGGCAGCACCTGATATAGCGCTGCCCCCGGCATTCCAGTTTCCTTTTTACAGGAAGCCAAGTTTTCTCATTAAGTCACCAATAACTTTTTCTTGCGCTTCAAGGAACACCCGGAAGTCATCACCACTATTGTGGATGTTGACCCAACCATTGCGGGCACGAACCGTTTCCCATTCTGGCGTATCATACATTTGTTCAAGAGCAGCTTGATACTGCGTCAACTTATCAGCTGACAGACCAGGTGCGCCAAAGAACCCTCTCCAGTTTACAAATGTGGTGTCAATACCCTGTTCCACCATGGTTTTTGCGTCTGGTGCGGCACTCACACGTTCTGAGGAGGTCACACCAATGATTTTTACTTCACCAGCGTTAGCCAAATCAACCGCTTCTGAAAAGCCAGTAGAAAGGGCTGCAATCTCACCTGACAATAATGCTGCCATAGCTTTACCACCCGCATCATAAGGAATATATTTTACCTCCAAAGCGTCTTTACCAGCCGCTTCCATAGCCATTGCTGCAACGAGGTGATCCATGCCACCAGGAACAGAACCACCACCAATAGCAGTTTTTGACGGATCAGCATCATAGGCTGCCACCAAATCTGCCATGGAATTGATCGGACTGTTTTTACTTACGACCATAGCCGCATAGTCACCAATGGTACCTGCTACCAAAGTCAAATCACGAAAGCTTTGTGGGAAAACACCTGTAAGAGAACGGATCACAATAGGGGTAGAGTTGACCATGAGTGTGCCATGATTGCTGTCAGCATTCTCGATCATATAGGCGATGGCCTTACCTCCACCACCACCAGACATGTTTTCATAAGAAGCCGAGCCCACAAGACCGGCATTGGTTAAAGCTTCTCCAGTTCCACGTGCAGTACCATCCCAGCCACCGCCGGCTCCGCCCGGGATAATGAAATGGATACTATCCACAACTTGGTGCCCATCAGCAAAGGCCGCAGGGGCTCCGATTGTCATTGCAGCCACAGCCGCACTAAATAGGGCTCTTCGGCCCAATCTTAAAGTCATCATAATTTCCTCCAAGTTGACAAGTGTCCGCAGCGCGGACCAGTATTGGTATCTAATAACAAAAACCTGACACAAACCTGACACGCAACACAAAGAAAGCCATCCACTTATGCGATTTCTTCTGGTAGAAGATAACATTCAGCTTGCCAAAGCCATCTGCAGTCATCTGTTGCTCGATGGCCATGTGGTCGACCATGCAGACAGGCTGTCCACCACAGCGGATTTTCTCGCCACAACCGCTTATGACATGATCCTTTTGGACATCATGCTGCCTGATGGCGATGGCCGGGAGTTTTTGAACCGATATCGCGCCAGCGCGGGGGAAATCCCCGTTATCGTGTTGACCGCAAGATCTGAGGTTTCAGATCGGGTTGGCGTCTTGGATTTAGGAGCCGATGATTACATCACCAAACCGTTCGATTTTTCAGAATTAGAGGCGCGATGCCGGGCCGTGTTGCGCAGGCATAGTGGCGGGGCTACCAATATAAAAAGCTTTGGAGAGGTTGAATTTGATGGCCTTTCAGGCACTATAACTCACCACCGCACCACGACAAACCTGCGCAATAAAGAGCTGAGATTACTAGAAATATTTTTCAACGTCCCTGGTCAGATTTGTTCAAAGTCCAAACTTGTGGACCGGCTGTTTTCTTATGATGAAGATGTCTCTGAAAATGCAATTGAGGTTTATGTCGCAAGACTGCGCAAACATCTTGAGGGTAGCAATGTGCAAATCATCACGGTGCGGGGCCTGGGATACCGGCTTAGTCTGGTATGAATGGCATGCTAAAAGGCACCGGCTCTATTCGTTGGCGCCTGATCACACAGCTGCTCAGCGGAGCTGCTATTTTGACAATCATTTTGATCTTAATCGTACGCAGTTTTTCCCAGCAGTTAGCGGAACAGTCACAAGACAACATTCTCAACGCCTCGCTTACAGCGATCTTGGACGCCTCTTCAATTCAACAGGGCGAACTCACTGTTGATATTCCATATTCCGCCTTTTCCATGCTCAGCAATCTGTCTAATGACCGAGTGTTTTACCGAATTGATCAAGACGGTGCGTTTTTGACCGGATATGCTGACCTGCCCAAGCCAAAGCTTCGCGCCACCACCGACACACCAGCTTTTATGACCAGCACCTACCAAGATATTGAAATTCGCATGGTTACAGCTACGCGTTTGCTGGCATTGGAGGGACGCCCAATTGAGCTGCAGGCCTCGATTGCTCAAAGCAGGAATGGCCAGGCCAAGACACTGGCTGAAATCTCAAACATGGTGATGTTGTTTGGCAGTGGGTTTTTCGTCATATCAGCCATCATCGCCTTACTTGCAGCCCAATCCACAGTCGGCCCTCTAAAGCGTTTGGCTGCCTCAGTATCGCGCCGAGGGCCCCATGACTTACGCCCAGTAACAGCATCGGTACCTGAAGAAATGGCACCACTGGTGCAGTCATTAAACCAATTCATTCAGCGGCTTGATACATCCTTGACCCGCTCTGAAGATTTCATTGCTGAGGCCGCGCATCGGGTACGCACCCCATTGGCCACAGTACGCGCACAGGCTGAAATCACATTGCGGCGTGTGGACAAAGACGAAAACCGGGCCACACTCAAAGAAATGATTCGAGCCATTGACGACAGCTCACGGGCTGCAGGCCAACTTTTGGATCATGCAATGGTCACCTTCCGCACTGATCATCTCGAACGCAGCAAGATCGACCTCGGAGCTTTGGCGCGCGAAACCGTGGACCGGCTGCAGGCCGTCGCCGCGTTGAAAGATATCGTCTTTAGCTATGCTGAAATAGACCCCACGCAAATATTCGGAGACGCTATTTTGATCCAAAACGCTCTGCAAAATCTCCTCGACAATGCCATAAAATATTCACCTATGGAAAGTGATATCAGCGTCGAACTCACAGTCGAAACCCCGTGGGTAACTTTGTCTATTTGCGATCAAGGTCTTGGCTTTCCCAAAACTGGTGCAGAAAGCCTCACTGAACGGTTTGCGCGCGGCAACAATGTTGCCGGCATCGTTGGATCTGGCCTAGGCTTAACCATTGTCGACGAAGTGATCCAGGCCCATGGTGGCAACTTAATAATATCTAACAATCCAAATGGAGTTGGTGCATGCGTCTCAATATCCTTGCCATTGTCTTAACACTCGCAGGCCTCTCTGCCGCCGCACCGAGCCTAAGCTTTGAAATAGAACATCAGGAAAGCTTCACCAGCAGTTCGCTAGAGCCAGAAATGTTGCGTATTATTTCAACCGCAGATATCGAACTATTTGCGCCCTTAATAACTGGCTTTCAGGCAAGTAACCCCAAGGTGACTGTCGACTATCACGAAGTCAGCTCAACAGAATTGATGCGAGCTCTTCAAGACGAAAAAGCGCCCTACGACATCGCAGTTTCCAGCGCCATGGATCTGCAAACTAAATTGGCCAATGACGGATTGGCTCTGGCACATAGCTCTATCGCAACAACCCTATTGCCCGGCTGGGGCAAATGGCATGATTATGTTTTTGCCTTCACACAGGAACCAGCCACGATTGTGATCTCAACCAAGGATTTTGGGGATTTACCTCTACCAAAAACGAGGCAAGATTTGATTTCCATACTGCGAGACCACCCGGACCGGTTTCGCGGCCGGGTTGGCACCTATGACGTACGCAGCAGTGGCTTGGGATATCTTTTTGCCACCCAAGACGCCCGAACATCGGAAACCTTCTGGCGCTTGGCGGAGGTGATGGGGAATTTAGACATCCAACTCTATTGTTGCTCTGGCGCCATGATCGACGATGTAAGCAGCGGCAAGATCTCGGTAGCCTATAATGTGTTGGGCAGCTACGCGATGGCGCGCAGGGACGCCCAAGACACCATACACATTATCGCTCCACAGGATTTCACCACAGTAATGATGCGCACTGTACTAATCCCGACAACATCTCAACAACCCGCAATCGCCTCTAAATTTGTAGATCATCTCATTCAGGCGGCATGGGATGAAAATTTCTCAACTGCAGATTATCCTTTTCCCGCAATCAATCGCGACCCAGCGGCCTCAGATACGTCTCTACGCCCCATTCGCATGGGACCGGGCTTACTGGTCTATCTCGACAAGCTAAAAAAGCGCCGTTTTATCAACGAATGGGAAAATGCCATTTTGCAACCCTGAGGCACGGCATCGTCTCAATCAGACAGGCTATCAGTTTTTCCGCGCCCGCCCTGAGTACGGCATTTTTTGGAGCAATAACGCACCTCATCCCAATCTTTGGCCCATTTTTTACGCCACAGAAATAGCCGCGAGCAGGTCATACAAAGCTTAGCAGGAAAGTTTGATTTCTTGACCATTTTCATTTGTAAAATTCCCGGCGACTGCCAAACTCATTTACGCGTTTGCGCCAAGCGCGGTAGCTGCCTGTTTTAAGAGTGTCGCGCATCAATCGCTTCACTTGTTTTTCGCTCAACCCGTAAAGCTTTTCAATATTGGTAAAGGACACGTGATCTGACAACGCCATTTCAATGACGTCACTGACCTCTTCTGGCGGCAAAGCAACTTTTTCAACCTTCATAACCACGCCCTATTAACACTCTGGACTTTTAACTAGGCGGCCCAGCGCAAAGAAAAAGGTCGCAGTGAGTAATTGTCTTGGGTTTAACCCACAGCAAAACCAAACGCACCTTGAATTATGCAACGCCAAGTCTAATTACAAAATGTCAGCATCAGATTGGGTGAGGAGTTATTTTGACCGCTTTAAGGATCATATTGGGCGATCAGCTTTCAGAGCAAATCTCGAGCCTGGATGGCGCCGATCCGCAGCAAGATATTATTCTTATGTGCGAAGTGACCGCTGAAGCCAGCTATGTGAAACACCATAAGAAAAAGCTGGCCTTCATCTTTTCTGCCATGCGCCATTTCGCTGAAGAACTGCAGGCTAAGGGCTACCAGGTTGACTATATCCGCTTGGATCAAGACGCACCGTTGCACAGCTTTACGGAGGCTATTGAACAAATACTCGCCACACACAAGCTGGATCATATCATCACCACCGAACCGGGCGAATACCGAGTATTGATGGAACAGCAAAGCTGGGCCGAGACCTTTGATCTTCCGGTATTCATCCGTCCTGACACCCGGTTTTTATGTGACCATGCTGAGTTTGAACGCTGGAGCGCCGGACGCAAAAGTTTGCGGATGGAATATTTTTACCGAGATATGCGCAAAAAATTTGCGGTACTGATGAAGGGCGATCAGCCGGTTGGCGGTCAGTGGAACTTCGACAGCGACAACAGGAAATCGCCTCAGCCCAGCTTAGACGTGCCAGACACTTACCACAGCGCACCGGATGCAATAACCCGCGACGTTTTGCATTTGGTTGAAACCCAATTCGCAGATCATATGGGTGATACCAGCCAATTTCACTTTGCTGTCACCGCCGGGCAAGCGCGCGCGGCATTGGCACAGTTCATTGAAGAGCGCCTGCCCTATTTTGGGGACTTTCAAGACGCAATGGTTCAGGGCAAGCCTTGGATGTATCACGCCCATATTGGCCTTTATCTTAATGTAGGTTTACTTTTGCCTTTGGACTGTATCACCGCGGCCGAGCAAGCCTACCGTGACCAAAAGGCCCCGCTCAATGCGGTCGAGGGCTTCATCCGCCAAATCCTTGGTTGGCGGGAATTCGTGCGCGGAATCTATTGGCAGAAAATGCCAGACTACGCGGAATTGAATTTCTTTGAGGCCAAGCGCGCCCTACCGGCATTTTATTGGGATGCTGACACAAAGATGAATTGCATGCACCAATCCGTGACTGAAACCGCCCACAACGCCTATGCTCACCACATCCAACGTCTGATGGTCTTGGGCAACTTTGCGCTTTTGGCGGGCATTGACCCGCGTCAGGTTAACGACTGGTTTTTGAGTGTCTATGCCGATGCCTTTGAGTGGGTTGAGCTTCCAAATGTGACCGGAATGGCGCTGTTTGCCGATGGCGGACTGTTGGCAAGCAAACCCTATGCTTCAGGCGGAACCTACATCAACAAGATGTCCAACTACTGCAAAGGGTGCAGCTATAAGGTTAACCAAAAAAGTGGACCAGATGCCTGCCCGTTCAATTACCTCTATTGGGACTTTCTCGACCGCAATCGTGAAAAATTGGGCAATAATCATCGAGTTGGGATGATGTATAAAGTTTATGATCGCATGGCAGATGACAAAAAGCAGGCTATTTATTACGATAGCTCCGCATTCCTTATGGGCTTAGATGCAAAGACCAACACCGGATAACCAAGACATGACTCAAACCATCCCTAAAGCCCCATTGATCCTTGGCCTGAGTGGGCTGCTCCCCTTCATCTGGGGCGCGATGAGCCGTGCCAATCCGGAGATCATGGCATGGGGTGCAAACTGGGTCGGGGCTGGCCTTCTTGGGACTGAGGTGCAAACCAGCTACGGCGTAATCATTCTGAGCTTTATGTCCGGGGTGCTGTGGGGCTTTGCAACAAAGGCTCAGGGCCTCAAAGCTGCCGTATGCTATCCAATGTCAGTGCTACCCGCGATTTGGGCCTTTTTCGTGGTGTCCAGCGGGCTTGATACCAAAACATCTTATCTGATGATCGGATTCGTAGGCCTATTGATTTTGGACGTGGTGTTTTATCGCCTTGGCCTCACGCCACGATGGTGGCTGCGCCTAAGACTTTTGCTAAGCCCTATTGTTTTAGGGTGCCTATCGCTGAGCTAGAGGACAGGCGGCTTAAAGTTCAAGCGCCTCTTCATTAGAGGGACGGCGCTATCCCGCCTCACCAAACCGATCCGCCACCAAACCAGCGAGAGCTTGTGCCAAAGCTTCAGACTCTGCGCCGCGAGTTTCAACTTCGATGGAGGTTCCGATAGAGGCTGCCAACATCAACAGGCCCATAATGCTATCTCCCTCGGAAGATAGCCCATCTTTGCGCACAATCGCCCCAGCATCAAAACGCTCAACCGTCTCAACAAATTTAGCAGAAGCTCGCGCATGCAGGCCTTTTTCGTTAATGATGTTCAATGTTTGCTGCAATTATTCACCCTCTGAAGATTCTGGAAGGCAATCCATATATTTGCGTCCTGCGTTAATTGCTTTCGCAATCGCCTCGGGCACGGTTTTTTCGCGACATTTGGAAAGTTTCACCAACAAGGGCAAATTAACGCCATAAAGGACGCGCCGATTGGCGCAGTTGCACGCTGACAATGACAAATTAGAGGGCGAACCACCGAACATATCAGTTACTATCACAACGCCAGATCCACAATCCACTCCGTCCGCCGCTTGGCAAATTTCGGCCCGTTTTTCATCGCGATCACAGTCGGCTCGAATTGTCACTGCAACAATACCCGATTGAGCACCAACAACATGCTCCACAGCCGCCTTATATTCGGTGGCCAGCCCACCATGTGCTACGATAACAATGCCGATCAACTGTCCATAACCTTAGATTTTGAAGTGTCTGTATGAGCGGTTTTCTCTACCAACTCTCTGTGCCGTATGGTCACATGCCAGCCGCGCAATTGCAAATCTTTCTCCAGTATTTCAACCATTGTAACTGAACGATGTTTACCACCAGTGCAGCCGAAGCCAATTGCCAGATGTGACCGGCCCTCGGCCATATGTGCAGGGATGACCAAATCGGTTAAATCTAAGATTTGTTTTCGAAAAGGTGCAAAGTTTTTATCCTCCGCCACATAGGCCTGCACCCCAGCGTGAAGGCCATTTTCAGAGCGCAACACTTGATCCCAATATGGGTTCCTAAGAAAGCGGCAATCAAACATCATATCAATGCCAGACGGTGTGCCGCGCTTGTAGGAGAAGGACTGCACCGAGATGGCCATCGTATGGCTCAAGTCCTGCGCAAAATATCGGGTCACCTCGGCCCGCAATTCATGGGGCGACAGGGTGGTTGTATCGATCAACACATCGGCGCGAGACCGCGCAGGCTGCATCAAGCCAAGGTCCAATTGGATCCCCTCAAGCGCGGTCCCATCAGGCGACAGATGATGCCGGCGGCGGGTTTCGGAAAATCTACGGATCAAAACGTCGACTGAGCAATCAAGATAGAGAACTTCCAGCTTGATCGCACCATTCGCAGCAAGCGTCCCAATGGTCTCCATCATTTGATTGGCGGCAAAATCACGGTTGCGCGTATCGAGTCCCAGCGCCAAGGGGCGGTTCAATCTGGGACCTTCAAACAAGCTCGGTGCAAGTGTGAGTGGCATATTATCAATTACTTCAAAGCCAGCATCCTCGAGCGCATTAATCGCGGTGGTTCGCCCCGCACCCGAAGGGCCCGTCACCAACACAACATGTGTCGACTGCGAAGACTCAGTCATAGGCTGCAAATCCATTCTTAACCAAAAGCACAAGCGCCGCAGCCTGCGGCACCCTTGACCCACCGGGAAGCACTAAAATTCTATGACCCAGCTTTGTGACTTCTTGGACAAAAGGCAAGCGCGCATCACTCATCAGCGACAGATCAATGCAATGATTTAACGGCGCACCAGACAGCATCGGGCAAGATATCAGCCCCAACCCCCACGCCTCAATCCGACCAGCCAAAGGATCCGCCGCCTGCAACACAATCCCCGCCTCAGCGGCACGCAGCCACACCCGATCGTCTGAAATCAAATCCGCGCCCAAGGTCAGCATCTCAATGGCAAGCTGTGATTTACCAGAGCCGGACGGGCCTAATATGAGCAACCCTTGGCCATCGACAGCCACAGCCGTGGCATGCAGCAACAGCCCATCTGTGCTACTGCTATAAGTTTTCCAAGGATCATATTCCATAACGCGCTACACTGGTAGGCCGACGACAAGGCGCGCGCCCAAAGGTTTTGCGTCAGCAGAAACGTCCAGATCGTTGATATTCTCAGCCCAGGTAAGGCCAACTTGACGCATCTCGATAAACCACAATAGGCACCTCCCGGCACAATCAGCGCGAGCTGGGAGAAACAACCCTAACCGGCGGGTCAACCGCAACAAACTTACTAAAAAACGGTTTTCACAATGTTTTATTGAATCTTTCATAGAGGCAAGACTGGCTGAAACATAAGGCTAAAACTATTCTTCATTATAGCGATAACCAATGCCGTAAAGTGTCTCAATCGCATTAAAATTCTCGTCCACCACGCGTAGTTTTTTACGCAACCGCTTGATGTGGCTGTCGATGGTGCGGTCGTCCACATAAACCTGTTCATCATATGCCACATCCATCAATTGATCCCGGCTTTTTACAAAGCCAGGCCGCTCCGCCATGGCTTGCAGCAGTATAAATTCAGTCACCGTGAGCGCCACATCCAACCCGCGCCATGTCACGCCGTGGCGTAGTGGATCCATGAGCAAAGGGCCACGCTCCATGACTTTGGTGGCTTCTGTTTTGGCTAGCATACTACCCACAATGGCATCCTGACGCCTCAAAAGCGTGCGAATACGCTCCAACAATAAACGTTGAGAGCAGGGTTTTTTTACATAATCATCTGCCCCCATGCGCAGGCCCAAAATCTCATCAATCTCATCCTCTTTTGCGGTCAAAAACATGATTGGAATGGTGGTTTTTTGCCGCATCCTCTGCAACAAATCCATGCCATCCAAGCGTGGCAATTTGATATCTAATACAGCGAGATCTGGCATGCTTTTTGTGAAAGATTCCCATGCCGCCTGGCCATCATAATGAATTTCAACTTCGAAACCTTCGGCTTCAAGCATCACAGCGATTGATGTCAAAATGTTGCGATCATCGTCGACAAGAGCAATTCTTGGCATTGGTATTGTCCTCTGATCGGCTCAACATTTTAGCATTAATAACTTGTTCCACTTTCCGTAATTTTGCTGATCGGTGCAACCTGTAACTACGAATCAGTAAAAATCTTCCCCCAATTAAAACAGCAATTCGCTTCATTGATGTTAATTTTACCACCCTGGCAAAATTGGTTGCGCTAAACTGCCACTGATTGCGCTAACGAACCAAAATCACGCTGTTGGCATTATCTCATGCCATGCTAAGGGCTAAACATCAGATGCAAGCTTTAGGAGCAATAGCATGACGGCTGGACGTGTAAACCCCAATTTCACCCTCGAAGATCAAGGTATCACCGGGCTGGGAAACGTGTATTATAACTTGATCGAACCCGTGATTATCGAACATGCTCTGGCCCGCAAAGAGGGCGATTTGGGGCGTGGTGGCGCATTTTTGGTGTCCACTGGAAAATTCACTGGCCGGTCCCCAAAAGACAAGCATATAGTAAAATCAGCCTCGGTTATCGATACCATTTGGTGGGACAACAATGCGGAAATGTCGGAGGCGGGCTTCGATACGCTGTACGACGACATGATCTCGCATATGCAAGGCCGCGATTACTTTGTGCAAGATTTGTTTGGCGGCGCTGATCCCGCAAACCGTCTGGATGTACGCATGATCACCGAGTTGGCTTGGCATGGCCTGTTTATCCGTCACATGCTGCGTCGCCCAGATGCAGAAGAGCTGGCCGACTTCACCGCTGATTGGACCGTGATCAACTGCCCGTCATTCCTAGCTAATCCCGCACGCCACAATTGCAGATCTGAAACGGTAATTACTATGAATTTTGATCGCAAAATCATTTTGATTGGCGGCACCGAATATGCCGGTGAAAATAAGAAATCCGTATTTTCTCTGCTCAACTACCTGCTGCCCGAAAAAGGCATTATGCCGATGCATTGCTCGGCCAATCACGCACCGGGAAATCCGGTGGATACAGCTGTCTTCTTTGGCCTGTCAGGCACCGGGAAAACCACACTGTCAGCGGATCCCTCTCGCGTGCTAATTGGCGATGATGAGCACGGCTGGTCAGATCGAGGCACTTTCAACTTTGAGGGTGGCTGCTATGCGAAAACCATCAATCTGAGTGCTGAAGCTGAGCCTGAAATCTATGCAACCACGTCAAAATTCGGCACTGTCATTGAAAATATGGTTTATGATCCCAAAACCAAAGAGTTGGATTTTGACGATGATAGCCTGACAGCAAATATGCGCTGTGCTTATCCCTTGGAGTACATCTCGAATGCCTCTGCAACTGCGCTTGGTGGTCATCCTAAAAACATTATTATGCTGACCTGTGACAGCTTTGGCGTCGTGCCTCCGATTGCGCGGCTGACACCGGCTCAAGCGATGTATCACTTCCTGTCAGGCTTCACCGCCAAAGTGGCCGGGACAGAACGCGGCGTCACCGAACCCCAGCCCACTTTCTCAACCTGTTTTGGGGCCCCGTTCATGCCCCGTCGGCCAGAAGTATATGGAAATTTGCTGCGCGATAAGATTGCGAAACATGGCACGACCTGTTGGTTGGTCAACACTGGCTGGACCGGCGGCGCTTACGGCCACGGCAGTCGCATGCCAATCCGAGCCACTCGGGCCTTGCTGAGCGCGGCTCTGGACGGCACCCTCTCTAACGGTGCATTCCGCGTAGACGCAAACTTCGGCTTTGAAGTCCCTACATCGGTTCCAGGCGTAGCTGATATTCTACTGCATCCAAGACGCACTTGGGAAGACAAAGAGGCCTATGACGCGCAGGCGGCTAAACTGGTCTCCATGTTTGCCTGTAACTTTGAGCAATATTTGCCACATATCGACGATGATGTGCGCGCAGTGTCGCTCGGAAAATGACCTAAACCATCACTAAACAGCCGCCACGGGCTGCGCTACAACAACCCGCGGCGGATCAAATTTAGACCTGCCAAAATCAACACGCTCAATGTGGCAATTCGAAACACGTGTTGGTTGATCCGGTCTTGAATTTTGAAGCCAATCCATATTCCAAAGCAGGCCGGAAGTATTGCAAAAGCCCCCAGCATAAGGGCTGGTGCGGTGGCCACGCCTGAACGCATGTGACCCATTAAAAGCAAAATAGCCCCCAATCCGTAGATCACCCCCTGAGCGCGCATCTGCGCCTGTTTCTCAAGATTGTGTGTCGACAAATACATCACTGTGGGGGGGCCCCATACGCCCGACATCCCACCACCAACGCCAGCAACCAAAGCACAGCCAATCGATAGGCCAGTGCTGCTGCGGCCCTTTGGCTGCCATCCGCTCAGCATCAAACTGGCAAAGCCCACCACAAGCACACCAAGACACAGGAAAAACAGAGATTGGGACAGCAAGGGCACCATCTGAGTTGTGGCCAACAGCACGGCATGACCAACGCCCACGAACCAACGATGATCATAAAGCGCGCGATAGGCGGCTATAAAACCTTGACGGCCCGCTTGCCAACCGTTGGTGACCAAGGTGGGTAAAATAAGAATACCCAGCGCCAAATCAGGACTGATAAACACTGTCATGCCTGTGATGAAAATCATCGGCATAGCAAAGCCAACAATACCCTTCACCATCCCAGCCAACACGGCTGTGATGAAAATCAAAAGCAATACATCTGGTGCATATAGGTTGATAAATTCACTCATTATCTCATCATAACGGCTCCCCATAGTCGCCGCACTTCAATTCGGCTGCGACATAATACTTCAAAATAACATTTTCTTTTGAATGAAAGTTGTGCAGCGCCCGCAAACAACCTACACCAATTACAAGCAATCAGATCAAAATTGGTCTGCAAAAATAGGATATAATGATGACAACGACAGCACTCTTGCCCAACCTGTTAACCCTCACCGCCCAAGCTATTCCTGCAGCTGCGGCTGTCTGTGATATAGCCAAGACCAAGCTTCGCGAATTGGTCAGCACTAAGGGCCGGGTGGTTAGTTCGCTGATCGAAGATCATCAAACCGCAGCCCATGGCTTTGCTTGGGTGGCCACCTACGTTGAAAGCCTGCGCCAAATGCAAAACTGGGCTGAAGCCTTGCAGGCATCGGATCGTTTTGGCGAGGTAGAGCAATTGATTCATCAAATTGCCTTTGGTGAATACCTATGCCAATTGGTCGGTGGCATCCCAATGAACCAAGGAGAAATTCTCAGGTTACAAGATATCGGTTTAACATTTAAAGATCTTGCCTCACTCCGCGCTGGAGCCGCGGCGTTGCTGGCCACATCCGGCAACACCCAAGCCGCCCGGCTTAGGCTCGTGATCCTGATGCAAGAGCACGAAGCTGACACAATGCTTGGCGCTTCGGGTTTAGATGAAGAATTGGAAATGATCCGCGAGCAGTTTCGGCGTTATGCGATCGAAAAGATCGAACCCTTCGCACACGACTGGCATCTCAAAGATGAGCTGATACCAATGGAGGTCATTGATGAACTGGCCGAAATGGGTGTGTTTGGTCTGACAATTCCAGAGGAATATGGGGGTTTAGGCCTCTCAAAGGCCTCCATGTGTGTAGTCAGTGAAGAGCTCTCGCGGGGCTATATTGGCGTGGGATCCCTTGGCACACGCAGCGAGATTGCAGCGGAATTGATCCTTGCCGGTGGTACGGAGGAGCAAAAACACAAATGGTTGCCAGCTTTTGCAAGTGCAGAAAAATTGCCAACAGCGGTTTTCACTGAACCAAATACCGGCTCGGATCTCGCAGCCCTGCGCACTCGAGCTGTTCGCGATGGAACAGATTGGACCGTGACCGGCAATAAGACATGGATCACCCATGCATCTCGCACCCATGTGATGACTCTTCTCGCCCGTACCGACCCAAACACCACAAACTATAAGGGCCTGTCGATGTTTTTGGCCGAGAAAATTCCCGGCACCGATGAGGCCCCCTTCCCCAGTCCTGGCATGACCGGTGGTGAGATTGAGGTTTTGGGCTATCGCGGCATGAAGGAATATGAACTGGCCTTCGACAATTTTCCGATCAAGGCCGAGAACTTGCTTGGCGGTGAGACAGGCAAAGGCTTCAAACAATTAATGGAAACCTTTGAGAGCGCCCGAATTCAAACTGCAGCACGGGCTGTTGGCGTAGCGCAATCGGCGCTCGATCTTGGCTATCGCTATGCGGTGGATCGCAAACAATTTGGTAAATCTTTGATCGATTTTCCGCGGGTCGCCAATAAGCTTGCTATGATGGCGGTCGAGCTCATGGTGGCCCGTCAGTTGACCTATTTCAGCGCCTTTGAAAAAGACCAAGGCCGCCGCTGCGATATTGAGGCAGGCATGGCGAAGCTTTTGGGGGCTCGCATGGCTTGGGCTGCAGCGGATAACGCGCTACAAATTCACGGCGGGAATGGGTTTGCTTTGGAATATAAGATTAGCAGAATTCTTTGCGATGCCCGCATTTTAAACATCTTTGAGGGCGCTGCTGAAATACAGGCCCAGGTGATTGCACGCCGCTTGCTCGGATAGCGCACGACCCAGATTTGAGCCGTCTCAATCCGGCTTCAGCCCAGCCATCAATTGGTGGAATTTCTCGCCTTGGATCGTCACGTGGCATTTGATTGTTTTCTCAGCCCCATCCACATCGCCTTTTTGCAAAGCATCAACGATCACTTCATGCTCTTGGAGAGATTCCAACATGCGGCCGCGAAAGCGCAATTGGACCCTGCGATAGGGTTTTAACCTATTTTGCAGATGCAGCGTTTGACGCTCTAAAAACGCGTTTGTTGAGCCGCGGTAGATTTCTTTGTGAAAAATCTCATTTTCATCATAATAATCTACCACATTGTTGCGTTCAACAGCTTCCTTGCAGCGCTCATTGGCCACTACGAGCCGCTCCAACCCTTCGTCCGTCATGCGCGTCGCCGCGAAGCGTCCGCAAGCCGCCTCCAATTCGGCCATAGTCTCAAACATTTCCATGAGCTCAATTGGACCAGGTTGACGAATAAAGACACCCCTCCGAGGCAGCTGTTCAGCCAGCCCAGAAAGGACCAACCTTTGCAGCGCTTCGCGGATTGGAGTGCGTGAAACGTTGAACTTCGCAGCAAGTTTTATTTCATCGAGCCTTTGACCATCCTTGTAGTCACCCCGAAAAACAAGTTGTTCCAGTGACTCAGCAATTCGATCGGCGCATCTGATATCCATGTCTCCTTAATAGCATCAAAATTCATAAAAACTCAATAACTTACTTTTTGTATACTTAAAATTTGACTTAGGATGCGACAAATGGGAATATTTCTTGCAATGTCACATGTAGGGTGACAGTTTTATCTCTGGGAGGAAGCTATGAAAGCGGATTTTCTAACAACGGCTGCGATGGTCGCAGTGATGGGTGCTACGCTTTGAGTTTTTTCGGCGAGTTGGTATCAACGATCTTTGAGCGGCGCTATCAAAAGGCCCTGCTCAAAGAGGCAGATGGCCGCACCACGGCTAAGCTTGCAGAAGCCCTACTCGGCAGTATTGGCGAAGTATCTGGGGTGACCTTGGCCCGTAGCATACTAGATCGCTATGCAGACATGAATACAGATGAAAAACTGGCCTTCTTTGAATTCATGACCCATGCGCTGGAAATTGATCCAGAGCAAGTTATCGCTACGCTGCACGCCTATAAGGCAGAACCAAACAAAGACAC
>Ga0307997_10000628_pt1 | contig 16130 bp, 14 predicted proteins | sample Davwhametageno36_FD_203165 | JGI IMG/M metagenome (GOLD analysis project Ga0307997, IMG submission 203165) | Marine microbial communities from Davis Island wharf, Antarctic Ocean - #36 | ecosystem: Environmental > Aquatic > Marine > Unclassified | place: Antarctic Ocean: Davis Island wharf... | reverse complement strand
TCACCGGCAAGTGCCTGGTGATGGTGACCGATGATGCCGAACGGACCATGAACACTTTCCTAGGTGCCAGCGAGGCGCTCTCCGGACGAGAGATTGATCAGGACGCGCTGATAGATTCTGAGTGGTTTTATGTCGAGGGCTATCTGGTTACTGATGAAGCCAGAACAGCGGCTACCAAAGCAGCGGTTGAGCTTGCCAAGGCCAGTGGCGTCAAGATCGCAGTCAGTTTGTCAGACCCCTTTGTGGTCGCCGTGTTTGGCGATGCATTGCGTGAGGTTATAGGCGGCGGCGTTGATCTAATCTTCTGTAACAAAGACGAGGCGATGGCCTTTACGGGTACGGATTCTCTTGAGGCGGCGGCAGAGGGGCTTAAGCAGTACACCAAGACCTTCGCCATTACCGATGGCGCGAAGGGTGCCATTACCTTTGATGGCGACACTATGAATCAATCTAAGGGTGTTAATGCCAAGGCGATCGATACCAACGGCGCCGGTGACATGTTTGCCGGTGCTTTTTTATACGCCATCACCTCTGGCAGAGACTATGCCTGGGCCGCGGATCTTGCCAATGACTGTGCCGCCAGAGTCGTGGCGCAGTTTGGTCCACGCCTTGAGGCGCAGCAGTTCGATAATATAAAGACCCAATTTAGCATCTAGTGTCGCATGGTTGATAATGATTAGACCTTATGTCGCTCTCATTAACGCAGGCTGTAGACTATGACCGTTAAGATCAAAAAAGCCGTTATCCCCGTTGCTGGCCTTGGTACCCGCATGCTGCCAGCAACCAAGGCGATCCCAAAAGAATTACTGCCAGTCTATGATCGACCTATTATTGAACACGTGGTTCAAGAAGCGATTGCTGGGGGTATTACAGAGATTATATTGGTCACCCGAAGCGGTAAAGAGGCCATCGAGAACCACTTTGATGCCCACTATGAGCTTGAGCATCGGTTAGAGAAGAAGGGCAAGGAGACGATCCTCGGCACCGTTAAGAATATTTTACCCGAGGGGGTCAAGGTGACCTCGATTAGGCAGAGCGATGCGCTGGGCCTTGGGCATGCGGTACTTTGTGCAAAACATCTTCTCAATAACGAGCCCTTCGCGGTACTGCTTCCAGATGTGCTGGTGCTGGACAAAGAATCAAGGGGTAAAAACGTCAGCTTTGCCCGGTTAGTAGACACCTGGAATGACACCGGCATCGGTCAGGTCATGGTCGAGACGGTTGGATCAGATAGGGTAGAGAATTACGGCATTGCAGATCTGGGTAATGAGATGACAGAGCCCTTTAAAAGCGTCAAGCTTAGGGGGTTGGTTGAGAAACCGTCTCCTGCGGATGCACCCTCCAACTTGGCTGTCCTTGGGCGCTACATACTCCCAAACAGTATCCTTGATCTGTTAGAAAAGACAGGTGTAGGCATTGGTGGTGAGATTCAGCTGACTGATGCGTTGGACGAACTATTAAAAAGTGAAGGGCTAAATGCCTTTGAGACGGATGCAGAGACCTTTGACTGCGGCAACAAGCAAGGCTTTTTGGGTGCCAATGTCGCGGTGGGTATGCAGGACCCTAAAATTAAGGCGTACTTGAAGGCCTTGATTGAGAGTTCTGACGCTTAGGCCGCGATAAAGGCTATTATCGACTATTAGAATCAAAAAACATGTATTTCCGGAGTTTCTAGAGTCTATAAAAAAGAAACAATGTTCTGCTATAAATCTCCAAAGTAAAGTAATCGATTAACATCATATTAAAGGTCTAAATTTGACGAACAAAACAAAAATCACTGTCGTAGGTTCTGGCTATGTGGGCATGTCGCTCGCAGTGTTGCTTGCACAGCACAACGATGTGGTGGTCCTTGATGTCGACCCTGCTCGGGTTGAAAAGGTTAATAGAAAACAATCCACCGTGGCTGATGCCGAGATTGAAGCCTTTTTAGCCGATAAAGAGCTAAGCCTTACAGCAACCCTTGATAAGCAGGCTGCCTATGAGAGTGCTAGCTTTGTAGTGGTTGCAACACCCACTGACTATGACCCTGATACCAATCGCTTTGATACCAGCTCGGTAAATAGTGTCGTAGCTGATGCCCTAGAACTCAATGCGGATGCGCTTGTGGTAATCAAGTCGACTATCCCCGTGGGTCATACAAAGTCTCTGCAAGAAAAGCACAATACAGACCGCGTAATTTTCTCTCCCGAATTCTTGCGAGAGGGGCAGGCACTAAAAGATAACCTCTACCCATCGCGAATTATTGTGGGTAGCCAGTGTGAGGGGGGCAGAGGTTTTGCTAACCTCTTACTTGAAGGTGCTAAGAAGAAGAATGTTGAGACTCTATTTATCCACTCAACAGAAGCAGAGGCAGTAAAACTTTTTGCCAACACCTACCTTGCCATGCGGGTATCGTTCTTTAATGAATTAGATTCTTATGCGTTGGCACATGAGCTTGATACCAAGAGCATTATTAATGGCGTGTGCTTGGATGAGCGAATAGGTGAGGGGTATAGCAACCCGTCCTTTGGCTATGGTGGCTACTGCCTGCCAAAGGATACCAAGCAGCTTCTGGCAAACTACGATCAGGTCCCACAAACATTGATCCAGGCGATTGTGTCTTCAAATACAACCCGAAAAGACTTTATTGCGGACTCGATTATTAAATTAAACCCCAAGGTCGTTGGCATATACCGGTTAGTGATGAAGCAGGGCTCTGATAATTTTAGGGCAAGCGCGATCCAGGGCATTATGAAAAGAATCAAGGCTAAGGGCATCGAAGTGGTGATCTATGAGCCAACCTACGCTGAGGCTGAATTTTTTCAGTCACAGGTTTTGAGCTCACTTGATGAGTTTAAAAATGCTTCAGATGTGATTATCTCAAATCGTATGAGTGCTGAGTTGTATGATGTTGAAGAAAAAGTATTTACAAGAGATTTATTCGGGAGTGATTAGATGAAAGTATTGGTAACAGGTGCTGCGGGTTTTATTGGGTTTCACCTGACGTTGGCATTACTTAACAGGGACGACGAAGTAGTTGGTATTGATAACCTGAATGACTATTATGATCCAGCACTAAAGGCTTTTCGCTTGAATGAGATAGCTAATCATCCAAAATACTCTAAGTTTGAATTTATCAAGGCTGATATCTCCGATAGGGAGTTGATGGAAAAACTATTTTCTAATCATTCGTTTGACGTGGTGGTTAACCTCGCGGCTCAAGCGGGTGTTAGATATTCGCTTGAAAATCCTCATGCCTACGTAGATTCTAATCTAGTTGGTTTTGTCAATATTTTGGAAGGTTGTAGGCACTCAAAGGTGAAGCATTTGGTATATGCTTCATCAAGCTCTGTCTATGGTATGAACGTTAAGCAGCCATTTAGTTCTGATGATAGGGTTGATCATCCAATTTCTTTATATGCTGCTACCAAAAAATCTAATGAGTTAATGGCGCATACATACAGTCATCTATATGGTATGCCAACGACTGGATTGCGATTTTTTACTGTATATGGGCCTTATGGTCGCCCGGATATGGCTTACTACAAATTCACAAAGGCTATTGATGAAGACGAGACGATTAGTGTTTATAACTCCGGTCAAATGCAAAGAGACTTTACTTATATCGATGATATTGTGACTGGAGTTGTAAGTGTAATGCTCAATCCGCCTGAACCCCAGAAGGACCATCGCACAGCCTCAACAGCAAGATATAAAATATATAATCTTGGTAATAACAATCCAGTGTCATTAAGGAAATTCATAGGTACTATTGAAAATGCTTTGGGGAAAAAGGCCATTGAAAAAATGCTGCCTATGCAACCAGGTGATGTGCCGGTAACGTATGCTGATATCGATCCTATTGTCTCTGAGCTTAATTTTAAGCCTAAGACACGGATAGAAGTTGGCATACCCAAATTTATAAATTGGTATAAAAAGTACAAAGAGTCTATTTAATTGCAGGGGTCAGTTGGCCGAAAAATCGGGTCTGGATGTAATCTCTGTGCTCGGTTAACAATATTAGCTATAGGGAATAAAATGAAATGAAATGTAAAGTTATTGCAGAAATAGGCTGGAATTTTATGGGGGATATGAATCTCGCAAAAAAAATGATTGTTTCAGCACAAAAAAGTGGCGCGGACATTGCGAAATTTCAATATTGGAACCCAAGCAAATTGAAGGCTGGACCCTGGGATAATGACGGCCGCCTTGAAATTTATAAGGCTGCGGCACTTGATGAACAAAAGATTCGACTTTTGATAGGTTACTGTGAGGACGCTGGTATAGAGTTCTTGGTAAGCGCTTTTAACGCTTCGGATGCAAAATTTATACACAGTCTTGGTGTAAAAAAACTTAAGATACCTTCGCATGAGGTGGCTAATATTACTCTTCACAAATTTGCTGCAAATAATTTTGATGAGGTCTACGTTTCTCTTGGTGCCGGGACTACATCTGAGGTCGAGGATGCGTGTCAAATTTATAATGCTGTTGAAGGGCTGTCTTGGATCGGTATGCACTGTGTATCCTCTTACCCCTGTGGGCCAGATCAAGCCAACTTACCTCGATTAAACTATCTCAGTGATTTCTGTCAAAAGCTAGGCTATAGCGATCATACCTCTGATGTGGTTACTCCAGCGTTGAGCATAGCGTACGGAGCCCGTGTTGTTGAAAAGCACTTTACGGTTGATAAAGAGTTACCTGGTCGAGATAATAAATTCGCTCTTGATCCGGTTGAGTTTTCTGAAATGGTCAAAAATATACGTAGCGCAGAGAAAAGTTGTAACTACCATGGGCCTGGGCCTCGGGACATTGAGAGCGATACTATGCTCAGTTACAGAGGGCGCTGGGGAGACTGATGATTTTCAGTTAATAGGCTTCCAGGTAAATTACTAATCTTCTTAGGAGTTTCAATGAAGGTATCAATAGTAATAAGAACAAAAAACGAGGAATCTTGGCTTAAAGCCTGCCTTTTGGCTATCAATAGGCAGACTATCAAGGATTTTGAAATTGTAATAGTAGACAATAATTCGTCTGATAGGACAGTTGACGTTGCTGTGCGTCATGGCGTTAGGAAAATTGTAAAGATTGACAAATACCTCCCTGGTGATGCTTTAAATCGGGGCGCACTTGAGTGTGCTGGTGAGGTGGTAGTATTTTTGAGCGCTCATTGTGTGCCCACAAATAGTTTGTGGCTTGAAAATCTTATTCGCCCGGTAATTGATGGAACTAGTGTTGCTTCATATGGAAGGCAGATACCAACTCCCGCGTCAAACTCTGAGAATGCGAGAGATTTATTAATGTTTTTTGGTGCAGAGTCAGTTGTTCAAAAGACAGATTGCAAATTCCATAATGCAAATAGCTGCATTAAATTGTCTTACTTTAATCGATTTAAGTTTGATTCAAAAATATCGAATATTGAAGATTGGTATTGGGGTAAGGGAGTTATTGAAAGGGGCGATAAAATAGCCTACCAGGCTGAAGCTTCAGTATTCCATCATCATGGCGTTAATCAACATATGGCGGGTGCTTCTTTCAGGTCCGCGCCAGTTGCAGATTTATTGAGTAGTTTGCATCTACCTGATTCCAAAAATCCTCAATTTATGAGTCCTTCCGAATGGGAAGGGCTTGTAATAGTGTCATGCGTTAGTGATAAAAGCCTCAAGTTAGTTGATAAACTCGCAGGGCTTCGAGGCAATAAATTTAATTTTGATGTGCAAGCGACTGGTGACTTCGATAGCGTTAACGAAATTTCAGTATTTTCGGTTGATAAAAAGTTTTCTTTTCAAGAATATCTCCAAATTGTTTTATCACGCTCCGAGAAGGAAACTGGTAAAATATACGACTACATTGTCTTTGTTGATGATCATTATGCTGAGCTTGACCTTGATTTGATTGATTTAAATATCTGTAGTCTATTTGTTAGATGGGTAGACATCAGTACTGCAGCTAGAAAAATTAAAGGGTGGCTTTTTAACAATGTTGAGATCGATCAATTCTTGATTCCAAGCGATTCTAAAGAGACTACTCCAATTGAAGCTTTGCAAGGGCAGGGAAGTGCCATGCGAACCTCCATTGTGCGGCTGGGTACTTTGGATACTTCAGGAGTGCATGTCTCATCCATAGTAGAAAGGCGATTTGCCTTTAAGAGAGACTAAATGTTGTTAAAATCATTAAAAGTAAAGCCTGTTGTTACAAAAATTTCTAGAGGAAAAATCCATGGGCAGGGGGATTTTAAACGTTATGTTTATATTTTACTTGAGACAGACGCTGGAAACTCTTTCTCTGAAGTATACTGTGGATCCTATGATTTTCATTCGGTAACCGCTATCGTCAAAAATCTTGAGGAGAAATTAATAGGCAAGCCGTTTGGGTTGCAGGACGTTTTAGATAACAAGCTTCACCAGCCATTTATTTCCGGTGGAGGTGTTCACCAAACTATCATATCGTCTATCTACAACTGTATTTTACTATTAGATCTAAGTTGGAAGTCTGATTTATCCCCCGCAATCAAGCCTGGTCGCACCTACATTTCAGGCGGGACCGTGAAGTCCACCATTAAAGAAATGGAAACCGAAATAGCCTTCGCCAAATCGCTAGGGCTTTCAGATTACAAGGTTAGACTAGATTATAGAGATTTAGATAGATGTTTCGAAAGAATTGATTTCTTAAACCAGCAATCGGTCAATTATGCAGTGGACCTCATTGTAAATACAAATCACACCTCACGGAATAAGCTTCCGTTAAGCAGCTTATTGGAGAGATTTGACACCTCAAAACTGCTTTGGCTGGAAGAGCCGGTGTTTCCCACCGCGCCAGAAGAGTGGGAGAGTGTATTACAGCTATGCAGGGAGATGAATATAACAGTTGCACTCGGTGAATCTTTAACCTCAAAGCTGGAGCTGGAGTATGTCTTAAACCATCCAATGGTTGGTATGGTGCAGATAGATGCTACTCACTGTTCGGATCTTTTAACACTGCAGAGTTTTAAACAGCGCGTCATTAATAGTAAAAAAGTTCTGGGTTTTCACAACTGGGGATCCTATGTCACATTAATTTTAAATGGTTTTCTTAACGAAACTTCTGGGCGATGCTTCTTTGAAATACCATTTTACCAGACAGACTTTGACGCGGAAGTGATACAAAGCCTGGATTGCAGGCTCGAAACGCTGGGTGTACCAAGTGTATGTTTTGATGATTTTGATAGCATTCGCGAGGCCCTTTTTGAGGTGATATCTCGTTACGCAGAGAAAGACTATAAAGATTTCAGCTGGAGCTAAACAGATTATTTTGAAGGTTATTTATGTATTTAATATGTGATTGGGAAGACAGCATAGCTCACTATAACCTGCCTTCATATTATAGAGCCAAACTTAAAGAGATATGTGACTCAGCTGGTATAAATCTAGTATTTTGTAGTCACCAAGGCCAATGGCCTGACGTAAACCGAGTCTTAGCTTATGTTGGAAATCGGCCAGAGGCTGAAATCCTTTTGAGCACTAGCCTTCAATGGATCCACTTCGGATCTGTAGGCACAGATCGTATCAGTTCCAGTGAAGCCTCTAAGAAAGGGGTTGTAATTACTAATTCCCAAGGGATTTTTGACGAAGCAGTAGCTCTTCATGCTGTTAGTCGTCTTCTTAATAGGTTGATTCCTCGGCATGAGCTCCAAAAACAGTTCGATTTTAATCGTACTAGTTGGGAGCAAAGCACTATCAAAGCAGGGAGTTCCCTTTTCCACGTTTTGGGCAATGGTCCTATAGCTCAGTGTCTTTGCATTATGCTGATGAGCCTAGGCCTGAAGGTTAGAGCTTATACCAGAACACCATCCAAATATGATTTGCCTTATGATGTTGTTCACTTTGATCACGAGGACGAGGATCTTGATTACAGAAATTTTGTAATTAACTTACTTCCTGCCGCTGAAGGAACCGAAGGGTTCGTTGGTAGTTCTTTCTTAAAGAAATTCTCATCTATATATTACTACCTAAATATCGGCAGACCGCATACTGAATCTTTAAGTGATATAAGAACGCTGATGCGGTCTGGAGTCATTGAATATGCTGGCTGGGATGTGATAAGGGATAAAGATGTTTGTCTAGCTTTAAAACATGAGTTCAATCAAAGGGTCGATGTCACTCCACATATTGCAGCATTTACCAACGATCATTGGAGTGCATCGTTTAAGTTATTACATAAAAATATAAATTGTTTTTTAGCAAAAGATTATAAATCAATGGATAACCAAGTTAATGCGTAAAGTAATAGGTTTTATTCCGGCGAGAGGCGGATCCAAAGGTGTTCCAGGTAAGAACTTAAAGAATCTCCAAGGTAAGCCACTCATGCAGTGGACTATCGATGCAGCAGTGAAATCTGGTTGTTTCGATCAAATTGTTGTTAGTTCAGATTATGACTCTATCCTAGATATAGCAAAAAAGTGTAATGCTGATGCAGATCGCCGGCCGGATGGCCTAAGCGAGGATAATACTGAAACGGTAAGCGTAGTAATTGACTTTGTAGTCCGACATGATATCAGCGATGACGATATAATCGTGCTACTCCAGCCTACGTGTCCATTTAGGAGTCATAAGCAGATAGCTGATGCCATCGAAATCTATGATAGCGATAGTGCTATTGACTCTGTGGTATCCGTCTGTTCAGTTGATGGGAATCATCCATTTAGAATGAAAAGAATAGAGGGTGGATCCTTGGTGAACTTCATTGATCAAGGGTTTGAAGACATGCGGCCACGGCAGACTTTACCAAAAGTATATATCCGTTCAGGAAGCATTTATTTGTCATCCGTTAAGAGTATATTGGCGTCACATAGTCTTGTGTCTGGTGAGGTAGTTCCAGTTGTCGAGAGCGATGAGTTTTGTATCAATATTGATACTCCAGTCGATTTTATGGTCGCTGAGTTGATTGCCGAGCGCCATTTTTAGGGTTCAATATTAACGGGTATTCCTTTGTCAAATACTATGCTCGTTAAAATTCTGAATTATAAGGAGTGTAGTTACGTCATCCTAATTTGGAAGAAACGCTCGCAAATAGCTAGAATTCCCCACTTATTTGCTAGCCTAATATATTTTTAACGGCCATATTACGCTTGGGTAACGAGCATGATGAGTTAAGTGCGGTGATCGATCAAAGCGGGTGCTCTGCCTATGTCTAGAATATAGCTACAATAATCGCTCTTCTGTCGAGACGGAACTAGGGTCAGTGTCTCCTTGGAAACTGGGTGTTCTGAATGACTCGTACAAATTCCTGAAAGGAACGGGTTTAGTGTTTCTAATATATCTAGGTTACGTATTTTGCTTCAATATAACAATTCTAGGAAATTTTTTTTCGATGAGCGACGTAAGATAAACTTTTGATTGTCAGAGTATCCAAAAAACATGTAATTTATCTGAGCGTCTTTTTGTCGGGATTGGCTCTTATTGTTGCTAGATTTTTACTTTTTTCTGATCTTATAAAAAGTTCGGATGAAGGTGCCCTAGCGTATGCCAGTTTTGCTCTGTGGAATGCCATCTTACCTTTTGTTTTTTTAGGGGTTATGATGGGTCAAAACGCCTTATTCCCAAAGCTTTCAAAAAAAGAAGGTGATGAGCTGGCAAATTTTTACCGAGTATTCTTAATCTTAGTTTCGGTAATCGCTATTGTTTTTTTCAGTTTTATCGGCTGGGGAAGTTTTGCATTTATATATTGTTATTCTTTACTCCAGCTTGCAATAAACATGGGTTATCAGCAAAAGAGATTCGAGATCCCTTTGCATGGAACGTTCTTGAGTTGTCTGGAGATATTGGTTATTGGGGTACTATTAGTTACCAATAATCCTTTTGAGTATTTATTTTATTATTACTTTACCTTGGCTGCTTTATTCGTGACAAGTCAGTGGCGTTTTTTCTTCAATAATCTTGGGCTCTTGATGTCGTTGGAAAGGTACATCTTTCACTTAAAAAACATCCTACTAAAGTCTCCGACTCTGATTCGCGATAATATCGATCTCATTATCTTGGGATTAACAGCTAGTTCTGATATAGCTATAATCTATGCGACAGTTGTGTTAGCGTCTGCTCCATCAAAAGTGCTTTTCTCTAATATAGTAACAATTCTTAATATTTACCTCGCCGATAGTGGTCGCTTTTATTCGGACTTTAACGGAAATATTCAGACTTATGTCTATCTTTTTTCTACTTTCAGTGCAATTTTAGCTGTTGTAATAATTATGTATGTAGTCTTCCCGGAATCTAGCTATCTTGTTGTTATCGCTGCGGTGATCCGCTCCGTAAATCTATTAATGAGTGCTAAACAGACCACATCATATTTAGATATGGTTCAAGATAATCATGACGACATACATTTTTTAGCTCCAATGTTCAGAACACTAGCTTCTATAGTATGTTGTTTCTTTATTTTCATTTTAAATCCTTCGATTTTAACATTATCAATTTCAGGCTTTATTGTTGGAGTTTTCAATTACAAGGTGTATGGCGATAGAAGGTATTTAAGTTAATTTAATTTTAGACAAGGAACAATGGCATGGGTGAGATTCCACAAAATGTTGATTGTACGCTTTCAATTGTTAGTCATGGTGATGCTCTATCGGTGATACAGATGATTGAGAGCTCATCTGATTTTTATTTCAATGATAATTTTGAAATATTGATTAGAGAGAATAAAGAGTCCGTTAGTTCCGACTTAGATAAGCTAAGTGAGAAATTTTCAAATGTAACAGTAATTTATAATTCTGCGGTGTATGGTTTTGGTAAAAATCATAATCTCAACTTTTCGATAAGATCCCCAAAAAGTAAATTTTTTATTGTGTGCAATCCGGATCTTGAAAGATTTCCTGATAGACTTGATTTAGCTGATTATCTACCTCATGAATGGCACTTAGGTACACCAAATATTTTTGATGTTGACGGCTCTGTGAGCGATTTTAAACGTGTTGAAATTAGTTTTTTGGCTCTTGCAAAAAGGTTTTTTCTCAGTAATTCCAGTAATGTGAGTATTACAAATAAAGATGTCCTTTGGGTTCCGTCAATATTTACTATTTTTTCTGTAAACTTATTTAAAATTCTTGATGGTTATGATACAAAAATATTTATGTATTATGAGGACTATGATATCTGTATGCGCGCTCGGAGATATGCAAGTGTGAGCTTTCTAGACAGCGTTGTTGTCCATGAGGGTCGAAGAGCAAGCCGGACAAATTTTCGCCTATTACTAGCGCATTTAAAAAGTGTCATTTATGTGATGAATCAGAGACGATGTGGAGTTTATAATGAAAAATAAAATTATTACTTGGGCAGTTAGGATTTTTGTAAGGTGCTCGCTATTTTTACATTCTCTATTATTCAAGCATTACCGAGGTTTGACGCACTTTGTTGTTGATAACAAAGCTCCCGCTGTAATGTCGGATTATGGGAAGATGGTCGTCCAAGACTATAAACAATTTCTTCTTGAGAGTAAGGCTAATTTTTCTCTAAAAGGGTCTTCAATTTTGGAGATTGGTACCGGTAATAGTCTCCATGTCGCCTTGCAACTGGCCTTATCTGGAAATGATGTAACTACTCTAGACAGGTTTAAAAATGTAGCCAATTTTTCAGCAGATGTAACCGATTTTTGCCAACAGACTGGAATTATCTGTGAAGTTTTGTCTCCGGTAAGTGCGCGAGTTGGTTCTGGAAGCATCACATATGCGGTTCAAGCTCTTGAGACTCACAATAATGACTGGATATCAAAGTTTGATCTTGTTTTATCTCGAGCAACGCTTGAACATGTAGAAGATCCGGAGCTATGTGTAAAGAATTTAGCCTCTTATTCAAAATCTACCACCATTCAATGCCATGAAATAGATCATCGTGATCACGGTATATTTTCGCACTTTAAAATATTTAGTAATATGGCATTTCATAAGCTAAATACTGAGACTTGGTCAGAGCTGATAAGACTTCACCCAGGGATCCCCAACAAAGTAAATGCAAGTCGGTACCAAGAATTTTTTATGACTGCTGGCTTTTACTCTATAGAAACATTCTGTAGGCATGGTGCAAGTAGCCATAGCTTCAAAAAAGTAGATTCGATTGCGCTCGCTTCATTCCCTGTTTCAGTCCTGGTTATAGGTAAAAAAGCCTCTTGAGAGTTGTATCCGTAATTGTATTTAACAAAGATTCTGGTGGTAATATCCAGCTACGCGATTACGCTCAATCTTTAGTTGAATTGAATGATAATTACGCAGACATTAGCCTGTTTAAAAATGGGTTGCCAGCATTTCGCTCTTTTTCACGTCTCCTTTTTTATTTGCTGAGTAGTGTATTTAATAGCAGACTTCGGATAATCTATTCAGACCCAATACTGTGTTTACTGGAGTTTCTGCCAGGTGCGCGGCTAACTCGTTTTGTTCAAAGTATTGATCACGAACTATATATTGGCCACCCTAAGTTGCCCACTGTAGTTCAAAAAACTTTGTCTAGGGTCATCAGGATCTGTGATAAGAGCGGTTTGAATGATATAGTTGTGTGTAGCGAGATGTGTGCTAAATACCTGTCTCTTGTTGGAAGATCCGTTACTTTTGTCAAGCCTACGTTGCGTATTACAGTAAAATCTCAGAAAGGAAAATTTTTAGACTACCAAAATAAAATCTGTTCCATTATGTCAAACCCTGATCTAAAGGGAATCGGGCTGTTAGTCAGAATTGCTGATGCGTTTCCAGATAAGGTGTTTGTCTTGATATCGCAAAAAAAACCTATGTGCAAACTACCTGAGAACGTGGAGCATTTTATACCATCTGATCGAGATGATTTGTTTTGCGTGGCAGCGTCTTGCGCTGCTCACATAAGTTGCTCTGAAAAAGAGTCTTTGGGCTTGCCAATTTATGAGGCTATGGCTTTAGGTCTACCATCAATTTTTAGAGTCAATCAGGCGACTAAAAGTTTAGACAAAAATAAATTACTAGCGTTTGATGGTTTAGATCTAAATGGGATTAATAGAATTTTTCAGTTAATCTCTGATGATACAAAGCTTCGAAGAATTTTAGCTCACCAGGAAATGATTTTAGATACAAAATTTAGGATGATCATTTCTGAGGAGCGCGTCTCAATTGGTTAGCTATTTGTATTCATTTTGGGGCATTATAAGTTGAAAACTAAAGGCGAGCGAACATTGCAATACGCATTAAGTGCGTTATCCATGTTAGTTTTGGTAAGTGATCGATTTACTAGCTTAGGGCCGACGTTTGCCTTGGTAGGTTATTTTACTCTAATATATTTAGTCATCCAGCTTGTTGATTTTAGAAGATTAGCTATACTCGAATTGTCCTCAATAGCATTGCTCAGCTCATCTGTTGCATTTGTAGCAATGGGTAGTAATGGTGATCTTACTATAGCGTTGAAATACCTACTTTTATTTTGGATTCTCAGCTTTTCATTCTTCAAAAAACGCTTTATTGAAGATTCTCATCTTTTATGGATGATCAAGGTTCCATTACTGGTCATAGTCGTTGCGGGAGCATGCCAGCTGTTTTTGATGTTGCTCAGTCCTGGTCTAATAATTCCCTACCTTCAGGGGCACTTTAGACCTATTGGGTTGTCTGTTGAGCCGACATTCTATAGCCAGCAGCTAGTTTTTTTGTGGATCTTATCTGATTTATGTGGATTGAATAAAGGGCGCGGGAAACGAGTTCTTGAACTGTTAATCGTACTTCTGATTTTGGCATGTGCTACGCGAACTAGCATGCTGGCGATGGTAGTGTTTTTATTATTCCGATCTAGCTTAAAAACAAAATTCGTTTTAATTTTTTCAGGCGCACTAGGTCTTCCTTATATTTTTGCGACGTTTGACGGAATAGGCTTAGTGCGCCAGCTTGGAGACAAGGTTGCTAATATTTTTTCTATCTCGGGGGAGCCTCGAGAGGTCGCTTTGATGGAGATGCTTACTAAAGTGCAGGATCTTCCCATATTTGGTCATGGGTTTTTGCGGCTTGAATCCAGCAGTGGTCTAGAGACAGGTGCTTTGTATGCTAATCTTTTTATTGCTATAACCTTCTCAATGGGAATTCTATCGTTTGTTCCATTTTTGTTTTTATTCCTTAGGATAATTTCGAGTTCAAACATTACTATCTTCATGTGTTGTTCACTAGTTATTCTTTTTTCTCTCGTGATGCCGTTTTTATATACGACTTTCGGGATGTTTGTTTTCTTGTCATTATTTTCAGTGCTTGGGACCAATTTACATAGGCATAGTTACAGCAGATTGCAGGCTTCTACATAAATTGTTTTCGATTGCCATTTAAATTAAGTTTGATAACTTTGAACTAAAGGATGTTATGAAAGTACTAGTAACAGGCGGAGCGGGATTTATTGGGTCCGCAGTGGTAAGGCATATCATCAATGACACCGATCATTCTGTTGTTAATATTGATCGTCTCACCTATGCGGGAAATCTCGAGTCACTTAATGGTATTGATTCTAGTTCTCGGTATTCATTTGAGAGAATAGATATATGTGACACACAGGCTGTGATGCATGCCTTATCAAAGTATCAGCCAGACGTAATTATGCACTTAGCAGCCGAGTCACACGTAGATAGATCTATCGACTCCCCCTCAGAATTTATCCAGACCAATATAGTTGGCACTTCTGTCTTGTTAGAGGCGGCTAGGCAGTATTGGACGAGTTTGAGTGGTCAAAAGCGAACTTTTTTTCGGTTCCACCATGTGTCTACGGATGAAGTTTATGGTGACTTAGATTCCAAGGGTGGGCTTTTTGTAGAAACTACTCCCTATGCCCCGAGTTCTCCATATTCAGCATCAAAAGCCGGTTCCGATCATCTTGTTAGGGCCTGGGGTCGGACTTATGGGTTGCCAATTGTTATTACAAATTGCTCAAATAACTATGGCCCGTATCAATTCCCTGAAAAACTTATTCCACATGTGATTCTCAATGCAATTCATGGTAAATCGTTGCCTATCTATGGCGATGGGTTACAAATACGTGATTGGTTATTTGTAGAGGATCATGCGAAGGCGTTATTAAAGGTTATGACTAATAGTCGTATTGGTGAGACGTACAATATTGGTGGGCATAATGAAAAGACCAATCTTGAAGTGGTTCAAACTATTTGTGATCTGCTCGAAGAGTGTGCACCTGAAAAACCCATTGGTGTATTTAAGTATAGCGACTTAATAACATTTGTTAAAGATCGTCCAGGGCATGATGCCCGCTATGCAATTGATGCCTCAAAAATAGATCGTGAGCTAGGCTGGGTACCTGAAGAGACCTTTGATTCCGGTCTGAGAAAAACGGTCCAATGGTATCTGGATAATCGAGAATGGTGGGAGAGTGTGATTTCGGGAAGATATCGGCTATCGAGGCTAGGGGGAGTAAGATGAGTACAAATTATAAAGGAATCGTTTTGGCTGGAGGCTCAGGTACACGCCTGCACCCAATCACCAAAGGCGTATCAAAACAGTTATTACCAGTTTATGATAAACCGATGATTTATTATCCATTGTCAGTATTAATGCTGGCTGGGATTAGGGAAGTTTTGATTATTTCGACGCCGGAAGATATCCCAGCTTATCAGCGTTTGTTAAGTGATGGTTCAGATTTTGGCCTTATAATTGAATATGCTGTGCAACCAAGTCCGGACGGTCTTGCTCAGGCCTTCATTATTGGCGAACATTTTATTGGCGAAAGCAATGTTGCCTTGGTTCTTGGCGACAATATTTTTTATGGCGAACACTTTTCTGATCATTTGAAAGCAGCATCCGCCAAAGAGAGTGGAGCGACTGTTTTTGGTTATCATGTAAAAGATCCGGAACGTTTTGGGGTTGTAGGATTCGATGAAGCAGGAAAAGTTCTTTCGATCGAAGAAAAGCCTCTGGCCCCTAAATCAAACTATGCTGTTACTGGCTTATACTTTTATGACAATGATGTCGTTCAAATCGCCAAGTCTATTGTGCCATCATCTCGAGGTGAGCTTGAAATAACTGATGTTAATAAAGTCTATCAGGCCAGAGGGGATCTCAAAGTTGAGTTGCTTGGTCGTGGTTTTGCTTGGTTGGATACAGGTACCCATGATTCTTTGATGGAAGCCGGTCAATTTGTACAAACTGTTGAGCATCGTCAGGGTCTGAAAGTGGCTTGTTTAGA
>Ga0307997_10000623_pt1 | contig 16225 bp, 12 predicted proteins | sample Davwhametageno36_FD_203165 | JGI IMG/M metagenome (GOLD analysis project Ga0307997, IMG submission 203165) | Marine microbial communities from Davis Island wharf, Antarctic Ocean - #36 | ecosystem: Environmental > Aquatic > Marine > Unclassified | place: Antarctic Ocean: Davis Island wharf... | reverse complement strand
CAAATGACTATGACGATATAGACCTTGGTATATCAATCAATAATCCAGCCAACCGATCTAAACTTTATGAAAATCTAACGACTGGCTTTATTGTTGGTATGGACCCAACAACAACGCCAATAACGTCGATAGTATTCAATGCCCGTGGGGTATTAGATTCGGGCAACAATGTTACCTATACCGTGTCACATGCGGGCACTAGCTTTAGTTTTATAGTATTCGGGCAAACAGGCTTAGTTGATGTGCCCTAAACAGCAAAGAGTTAAAACTTGCGGCTTTACTCTAATAGAAATAATCGTCACCCTGGTTGTGTTATCTATTGCGGCTACGTCAATAATGAGTGTATTCACAAGCACAGTCCGCACCAGCGCTAATCCGATGATTCAACTACAGGCACTCTCAATAGCTGAAGCCTATATGGAAGAAATATTATTGAAAGATTTCAGCGATCCAGAGGCGAATGATCAGGGCTCGGCAGTAATAGAAACAAATAGAAGTGAAGCTGGAGAAACTAGGGTTAATTATGATGATATACAGGATTACAATGACCTGCCAGACACAGTGGTCAGAGATCAAAATAATAACGTAATTACCCAGCTATCAGACTATAGCGTGACGGTCACAGTGTTTGAAGAGGCACTCGGTATAGAATCGAAAAAAATCGTATCTAAGGACTCTATGCGAATCGATATTACCGTGAGCCACAGTGCAATGAGCCCCATTGAAATAACCGGTTATCGAACCAACTACTAATGAATTTTTTAGTGAAGCAAGCAGGTTTTTCTCTAATAGAACTGATTGTTGTGATCGTGCTTTTAGGCGTATTGGCAACGGGTGCAGGTATGTTAATTACAACACCAATAAAGGCATACAATGACCAGTTAAGGCGTCAACAGTTAGTTGATCAGGCCGAAATGTCCTTACGTCACATTGCGAGTGATATCCGTAAAGCATTGCCAGGAACCATTCGCATCTCACCAAATAATGAAACGGGTGGTTGGGCCTTGGAAATGGCTAATACAGTAGATGGCGCTCGATATAGGGATGGTGGGGGTGGAGAGTTTAATGATGATGACGATATTCTCGAACTCAAATCAGTGGATACAAAATTCAACTTTTTAGGGATAACTGATACACCGACTCCGAACCCGTTAATATTAAGCGGCTGGAGGTTAGTTATTTATAATTTAGATGTAGAAAATTTTTATAGCAGTGTAACAACTGGCGGTGGCGGTATAGTTACCCCACTGGATACAACCCTAACACTATCGCAAGATGGTATAGAACAAAAGCTTGAAATGAGTCCAGGGTTTAAATTTACAAAAAAAGGTAACGGTCAGCGAGCTTATTTTATAGATGGCCCTATTAGCTACATTTGTGACCCCTCATCCGGACAGACGAGTTTAGTCCGATATAGTGATTATGAGTTTCAGTTGGAGCAATTAACCACGGCTAGTGACTTTAATGAGCTCTCTGTACCAGCAATGTCTGGTCATGTTGTGACGCAAATTTCAGCGTGTGAAATAGCTGAAGAAATTGGTGCAGGTGCACTCTATACCATTAATATGACATTGGACGATTCAAAAGCTGAGGCAATACAAATTTTACATCAAGTTCGCGTGCTAAATTTGCCATGACATTCAAAAAAGAAAAAGCGTTGTCGCAACACAACCAGCAAACAGGCTTCACACTAATTAGCGCAATATTTCTGCTGGTCGTTGTGGCATTGCTCAGTAGCTATATAGTGACCCTGCGCGCAGTTCAGCAAACAACATTAGTTTATGGTGTACAAGGAGCAAGAGCAATGCAAGCAGCAAGAGCTGGTATTGAGTGGGGTATTTACAAGGCATTACCGCCAGAGGAATCAGACCAAACATCAGAATGTAATAGTTCAAATGATGAGTTCAAAGGTTCAGGTGCGATAAAAGATTTTAGAATTCATGTCATTTGTAAAAATCTGGGTACGCACTTCGAAGATGGAGTCACGATTATAATTTATCGTTTAACTTCAAAGGCTGAAACAGGTACTTATGGGACTTTAGATTACATTTCTCGTGAATTTCAGTCAACAATCTCAAAAGAACCAGATTAGATTAGGATAGATTATAGTAAACATTAATTGGATGTTGTAGAAATAATTAAATTAACGATAAACTAACAACGCGCTTTTAATCTAAAACAGGATGGCAAGATGCCGCTGGAAAGTGTAAAAAAGCCAACGCTACTGGTGATTGATGATGATTCAATTATTGCGGATAGTTTGGAATACATGCTAAGTGACGATTATCACATTGAGCGCGCGGTTGATCGCCAGACAAGTTTCGATTTATTAAGCCAGGTTAAACATTCACCAACGTTGGCCCTAGTCGACTTGGGGTTGCCACCAGACATTCACACACCTGATGAAGGTTTAGCTGTTATTAGGCAAATATCTAGGCTTTACCCATCTACCCGAATTGTGGTTTTATCTGGTCAAGATAGTCAGCAATATAAGCGTCAAGCCATTGATGCTGGTGCTGTCGATTTTATCGATAAACCTTGCGATATTGCACAGATAAAAGCTCGTCTAATCACACAGTTAAAAATTAGTGGTAACGAACCCAGTGTTCGTAGTCAGCTAGTAGGTATTGTGGGGTCAAGTGAACCGATAGAGCTGTTGAAGATGCAAATTATTCAGTTGGCCAATTCGCCCTATCCATTACTGATAGAGGGCGAATCTGGTAGTGGCAAGGAAGTCGTTGCTAGAAATTTACACCTCTGCAGTGATCGTCATCGCCAGTTATTTTTAACCTTAAATTGTGCCGCATTTAATGGTGAGTTACTTGAATCGCAATTATTTGGTCATATAAAAGGTGCCTTTACTGGTGCAACAGAAGCAAAAAAAGGGTTCTTTGAAGAAGTCGGCAACGGCACTTTGCTGCTGGACGAAGTGGCGGACTTACCACTTGATTTACAAGCCAAACTGCTCCGAGTGTTAGAGGATGGAGAGTATTATCGCCTAGGCGAGACTCAACCCCGATATGCCACAGCCAGAGTACTGGCAGCGACTAACAAAGATATATTTAATGGCATTGAAGAAGGCTTTTTTCGAGAAGATCTTTACCATCGACTGAGTGTGCTAACAATACGTGTTCCAAACTTACGTGAAAGGGATAATGATAGGTTTGAGCTGCTCGATTACTTTAAGCGCCAAGTAAGTGATCAGGTGCCAACGTTTCAGTTTGACGACGCTGCCTTGAAAGTCTGGGGTAATTACGCATTTTTAGGAAACGTACGGGAATTAAGAAACATCGTAATAAGACTATCAGCCAAATATGCTGGTCAACTAATTAAGCCAGAAGTTTTGAGGCTAGAGATGACAGGACGGCAAAAAAACTTAAATAGTAAAACAAAGGACAGCTGGCTCAGAAGTTCGCTTAGCGAAGATGGCTTCCAACTAGATAAAATATTGAAGTCAGTCGAAAAAGAATTAATAGAAATGGCAATAGCTGACCACAATGGCAATATGAGTAAGGTAGCTGAAATGTTGGGCATTAATCGTACAACGCTCTATGGCAGAATGGGCAAAATAGAGCGTAAAGACTAAGTGAGCTTACTTACAACAACCTTGAATAATCTCAAATAAAAATCACTCGTAGAATAAAATTATTTTAAAAGGATATCTGTTCAGTTTTTATGGAACGAATCAATCTACAGTTTACCTGCAGTATCATAATCTAAAATATTGAAAAGCAAAAAGTAAAGCCACAATAGCCAATTAAGATACAGATGCAAAATGGCTAAACCAGCTCATTCAAAATAGCTTCACCAGCAAATATTATAAGTCAATTAACGCAAAACCTCTCCATGAAAGAATTCCTTGATTTAGGTATAAAAACCATTGCATAACTTGACTATTACGGAAAGTAAAAACGTTCGAATATTCAAATTAAGGCAGGTTAAAATTTAGCATGTAGGCAAAGGCGTACAAAGATTAGTGAATGAGTCTATATCGAAAATATAGATAGTCAGTAATAATTAATAAATTAAAAGGTCAGAATTCTTTTCAATAGTATTGATAAAATATCGATCACGACACGGTTTAAATCAGTATTAATAACTTAAAATAAATTTTAGTTTGCAGCTTTAAAAAAGGCATAAGTCATGTTCCCGTATTTAAGGAAAAGAAAATTATTTAGAGCGAGTGCAGATAAAACTGAAAAGAGCAAAAAAAAGTAAAAATAAAATTCAGTACAATCAGTTCTTTGAATTAAAAGTAATTGAGTTACCTCTATGTCTGACTTAAAGGCACATTTTAAAAGTACCCAGAAAAATGTATGAAAAATATTTCGGTTTAAATAGACCACCATTTAAAATAACACCTGATACTAGCATTTTTTTTTGTGGTGGAAAGCGTGGAGATATCTTAGGGGCTCTAGTCTATGCTGTTCACCGAGGTGAAGGAATTGTAAAAGTTGTTGGTGAAGTTGGCAGTGGTAAAACAATGCTATGCAGAATGCTGCAACAAGAACTTCCAAAGTCAGTAGAAACTATTTATATCGCTAATCCGAGTGTTTCAGCTGAAGACATATTGTTTGTTATTGCTCACGAACTTGAATTAGCCACTTCTATTAAAACATCAAAACATGAAGTAATGCATAGGTTGCAAGACTACCTAGTTCAAAGGCATCTAGAAAACAAACAGGTCGTGCTTTTCATCGAAGAAGCGCAAGGTATGCCTTTAGATACATTAGAGGAAATACGCTTATTATCCAATTTAGAAACAGATCAAAATAAGTTACTGCAAATAATTTTATTTGGTCAGCCCGAGCTAGATGAAAACCTTGCTAAAAATTCTATCCGCCAACTTCGAGAGAGAATCACACATTCCTTTAACCTTTTACCCTTGTCTATTGAAGAAGTTTATTTCTATCTAAACTTTAGAATGAGAGAAGTTGGATATACAGGACCAGAAGTAATAAATAAAAAAATTGCAAAAAAAATACAGAGTTATTCAGGTGGGCTACTACGTAGAGTTAATATCATTGCAGATAAAATTTTACTATCAGCTTTTGCTGACAGCACCCATAACATTACAAATAAGCAATTAATAGCAGCAGTCAACGATAGCGATTACAAACTAGAGAGCAGTGGAAATAAGAAATGGGTAATAGGTGCAATAGTAGTGATTATTGCAATGGTAATAGGACAGCACCAATTTAAAGATGAATGGTTGGTATATGTTTTGGGGAAGGCAGCGATTAATCCCATGGTTCTAAATGAAAGGCCAGTTAAATTTGAACAGGTCAAATTGAGTGAAAAAAAGAGTTTAAATGTTACTAAGCCAGAAGCAATAAAAAGTATAAAAACTACTTTAAATGTGGAGATTTTAAATATAGGCAGCGCACAAGAAGAAACTATAGAGAGTGATGAAATAAAAAATGTAGTGAAAAATAATATAGAAGGTGTAGGTAATAATAATCTTTATAAAGCAATTAAATCAGCTGAGATAACGCATAAAAAAAATCAAATGAAAATAGATTTATATGATGGCGCTAAAAAAAATTCAAAGTTTAGTGATGATGAAAATCAATGGCTTGATGCAAAGATAAAGTCAAGTCTTAAATGGCTGGAAAATGCCAACAAAGGAGGCGTGTCCATACAGGTAATGATGCGTAAAAAAACTAAGAGTCAAGAGTTAGTCAGTTTTTTACAAAATGATTGGTTGCTAGATTTAGATAAAACTCATCTATATGAATTTCAGTCTACTTCTCGACATGTTTACTTTGTTTTTTACGGAGAATACGATTCAGTATTAATCGGCAGCAAGGAATTAAAAAAACTCCCCAAAAAAGTAAGAGTAAATAATCCATATTTGCATTCAATTTACAGGATGCAAGCAGCTTTGCTCAACTAATAACATTGGGTTAAAAAGGAAAAGATGATGAATATAATCGTGTTGTTATTGGCAGCGTTAGTTTTGATTTCCTGTCAAACAATGAAGCCAAAAAAACAAAGAATGGCTACTTCAGGTCATGTTGATGAACCAATAACTATGTCTGCTTCTGTATTAACAGACATTCCTCCAATGGTAAATCAAGTACCTGTCATTTCAGTTCCTGAACCCATTGAAAAGCTACAAACGTTCACAGTGGTAGCAACAGCGATACCCGCAAATGAACTACTTTTTGCGCTGGCACGAGATGCAAGATTAAACTTAGACATTGATTCATCAATTAGCAGTAACGTAAGCATTAATGCAATTGATCAAACACTACCACAGATATTAAAGCGTCTGGCCCGCCAAGTTTCACTGAGGTATTATCTGGACGGCCCCAATTTAGTAATCGAAAAAGACACCCCGTTTATCCGTTTGTATAAAATAGATTATTTAAATATATCCAGAAGTACTGCATCTAGTGTAGACATTGCAACACAGATTTCTTCAACTGGTAGTGATGGTGGTAGTGGAGGCAGTAACTCATCGACCACGGTGAAGAATGAATCTGAAAATAATTTCTGGGAAACACTGGAAAATAATATTACCTTAATGGCTAATGTTGAAGACGTATCAGGCACATTAATATCCAATCGAGAGTCCGGCACAATATCAGTAAGAACGACTGCTTCGGCTCATAAAGATATACAAGAATTTATTGATCGAGTCATTAGTAGCGCGCGTAAGCAAGTATTAATCGAAGCTACCGTAGTAGAAGTAACACTTAATGATGACTTTCAAGCAGGTATTGATTGGTCTCAACTTTCAAACGGCAATGGGGGTAGTTATCAGCAAAATTTTCTAGGTGGTGCATTGGGCACTGCTCCATTTACTGCAATGACTTATACCAATAATAATGCTGAAAGGAATGTAAGCGCATCCATCCGGGCACTAGATGCATTTGGAGATGTGTCTGTAATGTCTAGCCCCAAAATAATGGCGCTAAATAATCAAACTTCAATACTTAAAGTGGTAGATAACCGTGTTTACTTTGAAACGGATGCCACCATTGTTGAAGCTACAGTTGGTGTGGCAGGACGAGTTGTGGTTACCACTGAAATCAAAACAGTTCCGGTCGGATTTGTAATGAATGTAACACCCTTCATAACAGACGATAGTGAAATAATTTTAAATATACGTCCAACATTATCTCGAATATTACGATTTGTGAATGATCCTAATCCAGCATTAGTAGAAGCGAAAATAGTCAATGCAATACCAGAAATTCAAGTCCGTGAAATGGAATCAGTATTAAGAGTTGCTGATGGTAATACGGCGGTAATAGGAGGGTTAATGCAAGATACTGCTAGTAATACGAGTTCAGGAATCCCTGGATTGAGAGACCTACCTGGTATTGGCTTTCTGTTTGGTACTCATAGTGAGAAGCTAGCCAAGACTGAATTAGTTATATTTCTAAGGCCCAGAATTATTAATAATGCGAATCTTGATAGTAGCTTGCAAGACTTTAAACGTTTCTTGAAACCCGAAGTATTTTCGGACACGGTACAGTAGGAGCCTCTAATGAGTTTACTATTAGATGCACTTAAAAAAGCGGCAGCGCGAAAGGAGGAAAATTCTGAGGCGGCAATTACTCAGACTGTCAATATTTATGATAAAACGTCTATTATAGAAGAAACTCAAACCGAAATAGATAATACGTTTTCTTTCGATGAAAATCGATTTGAGTCTAAAATAACAAAAGTCGTAGATGATGCTCCTGCTCTAACTCAATTGGAAGATGTAACAAAAGTTCTAGATGATGTCGATGGAAGGTATGAAGATGTTACTCAGATAATTAAACTACAAGAAAGTGATGATCTAGAGAAGACTGCTCTGAGCTATAACGAAGATGTAACAAAAATTTTACCACATAACGAAATAGACTCAGATGCAACATTAGAGTTAGTTGCCAATCAACCAGATAAGGGTGCTGTAAAACCAGAAGAAACCTCATTAGCCTCAATAAAAAGTGAAAACTCAATATTGACTCAGACTAAAGTTAGTGACGAGGCAACATTACTGACAACAGACATGCTAGTGCCTGAAACAATACTATTAAATTCACAAATTACCGGTGCACAAACTACTCGCCCAACACTAAATTTAAATGATGTTCAAGAATATGAAAAAATAAAAAATGATACAATTAACAACCGACTAGTTGACCATAATGAGACAGTTAAAGAAGATAGTGAGTCACCACAAGACTCAGATTTAAAGCAAAATTATGCACATGATAACTATGATCGAACCTTAATCAAGATTGATCAGGATGACGCTTCACAGTTATTTTCGGGCATGAAGTCAGACTCAGATGCCTTAATGACACCTGAGTATGCAAGAAAAGTCTTTATAAGTAACTCATCGATTCAACGTACCAATCGGTACAAAATTCATACGGGTGTTGCAGCCTCAATCGTTTTATTTATTTTTATACTTGGCTTGTTTGAGTTCGAAGAAAAAGCCCTCAATATTGATAATACTCTGAAATCTCTCAAGCAAGATCCCATGCCAAAATTGCCTCAACTGTCAGAGGTTAAAAAACCCTTAAAACCGTTGATGCCATCTAAAATTCTAGGTCTTGACCTGAAAAAAATTGTATTAGTTGAGAATACAGAATTACCGTCCAGCGTGACTGTACAGAAAACTAAAGTAACGTCTGAAGAAGTCAAAGTTGGAGAGGCAGTAAAAGCAAAAAATATTAGAATAGCTTCAAATGAAGAGAAACCAGTCGCTAAAGTGAAGATATTAGATTCTATTAAAACTAATGTGATCCAAAAAAGAAAAATACTAATTCAAGTTTCCAAAAAAGAACTGTCAGAAAAACCAAAGCGTCTTCTACTTAGCAGTAAAATGGCTTTTACTTTAAAAGATAAATTACTAAATGAAGCCTATGCTATGCATAAGCTTGGGGACAATACGGGTGCTATAAGAAAATATAACCAAGTAATTAAAGCCGATCCTGTTAATAGGAGTGCTCTATTAGCGCGCGCTTCTATCAGTGTTCAAAATAACGATAGAAACAGTGCCATAGACGATTACCAAACACTTTTAATCGAAAATCCGAAGGATTCATTGGCCATGTCCTCTCTAATTTCGGTAGCAAACATTTCATCTTTTAAATTAGAGTCTCAATTAAAAGGAATGATAAGAGAAGAGCCGTCATCGCCACACCTTAACTTTGCTTTAGCCAACGTATACGGTGCCCAAAACCGTTGGTACAAAGCACAAAGTCTGTATTTCAAAGCACTCAATAATAATCCAAACGACCCTAATTATGCCTATAACTTTGCCGTAAGCCTGGAGCATATTTCAAAACCAAAATTAGCTATTACTTACTATCAACGTGCATTGGTAAACTTTAATAACGGGATCCCGAATTTTAAAAAGGCAGTGGTACAAAAAAGATTGGAGACGTTAAAAAAATTATGAACGCTGAAAATAAACTAATGCGTTTAGGTGAGGTACTAATTGACAAAGGTGTTATTACCAAAGATCAATTAGAAATTGCGCTGACAGAGCAAAAGCAAGTACATGAACCACTCGGTAAATTATTGGTTGGTCTAGGTTTTGCTACAGAAGCCACGATGCGTTCGTCACTGGGGGACGTACTAGAGCAAAACAGTGTTGACCTTTCGGGCGTTGTTCCGGACCCAGATGCAATCAAAATGATTACGTCTGATACCGCCCGAAAGCATAAGATAATTCCATTAAATTTTGATCCGGTTCGTTGCACTCTAACGATTGCAATGTCAGATACTTTCAACCTTTTTTCACTTGATCAAATACGAATTCAAGTTGGACAGCATATTGAACTGCTGCCTGTGCTGTCAGGTGAAGCAGAAATATCAAATGCAATAGATCAATTTTACGGTTATGAATTATCCATTGATGGCATTCTTCGAGAGATAGAAACTGGCGAGGCCGACTATATAAACTACCAAGGTGATATTGAAGAATACAGTCAACCTCTCGTGCGGTTGGTGGATGTCATGCTATCGGATGCAGTGAAGCGTGGCTCTTCTGATCTTCACTTTGAACCGGAAGAAAGCTTCCTTCGAATACGATATCGTATTGATGGAGTGTTACGCCAAATTCGAAGTCTACATAAAACATATTGGCCCGCCATAGCCGTTAGATTAAAAGTAATGGCTGATATGAATATAGCAGAAACTCGTGCACCCCAAGACGGTCGCATATCGCGCACTATTATGGGTCGACAAATTGACTTTCGTGTAGCTTCTCAACCGACCATACACGGTGAGAATATTGTATTACGTGTACTTGATCGTGAAAAAGGGATTATTCCTTTAGAAAAGCTGGAGCTTCCAAAAGAGTCACTGCGAACATTAAAAATAATGATGTCTAGACCTGAAGGCATAATATTAGTCACGGGCCCGACCGGAAGTGGTAAAACCACCACACTTTATTCTTTGCTTAATTACATTAGTAGTGAACAAATCAACATCATGACACTGGAAGATCCCGTTGAGTATCCGTTCCCACTGATACGTCAAACTTCAGTCAATGAAGCTGCAGGAATGGGCTTTGCCAACGGTATAAAATCACTAATGCGACAGGACCCCGACGTCATTTTGGTTGGTGAGGTTCGTGATGAAGAAACCGCAGAAATGGCTTTTCGAGCCGCCATGACGGGTCATCAGGTTTACACCACCCTGCACACCAACTCTGCAATTGGAGCACTGCCAAGACTAAGAGATATTGGCATTATTCCAGAGATCATGGCAGGCAATATTATAGGTGTCATCGCTCAAAGACTAGTTCGAAAGTTGTGTAAAATTTGCAAAAAAGCCCATCGTCCAACGGAAGATGATTTACAGCTCTTAGGCAATCGTGAGGGCATATTGGTAAATAAAATATACAAACCTAAGGGCTGTAATGTCTGTGATCAAACGGGTTATAAGGGTCGACTTGCCTTGCTAGAGATTTTAAAAATGAATTCTGATCTAGACGACTTGCTTGCACGAGGTGCGACCACCAAAGAAATGCGCGAAGCTGCATACGAGCAGGGCTTCTTTACGCTGGCAGATGATGGGATTCGACATATTATAGAAGGTACTACCTCAATAGAAGAAGTAGGGCGTGTTGCCGATTTGACGGAGAGAATGACTTAGTCATGCCGTTATTTCAATACAAAGCAATTGATGCAACGGGTAAGTTTATTCAGGGTAGCCTTGACGCTAGCAATTCATCGGATCTAGAAAATCGGCTTGAAAAAATGGATATGGATCTGGTCACTTTTAAACAAAAAGAGCCGGGTGTCGATATATTAGGTCGAAATAAAGTTGGCCGCCGCGATTTAATTAATTTTTCTTTCTATCTTGAACAGCTCAGTCACGCCGGTGTTCCTATTTTAGAAGGCTTGTCAGACTTACGCGATGGAGAAGAAAATGCAACATTCCGAGACGTAATTTCGGGTGTCATTGAAGCCATTGAAGGTGGCTATACCTTCTCTCAAGCGCTAGCAATCTATCCTAAAATATTTGATGATATTTTTATTAGTTTGATTAAAGTTGGCGAACGCAGTGGAAAAATGAGTGAGGTGTTAGTCGATATTACTTACACCTTAAAATGGCAGGATGAACTTTTAGCTAAAGCAAAAAAAATCATGATGTACCCACTCGTAACGGGCTCACTGATTATGGCCGTCATTTTATTTATGATGATATTTGTTGTGCCAGATATCATGCAAGCCATCGTATCGCTCGGTGGCGCTATCCCGCTAGAAACCAAAGCACTTATTGCCGTCTCTAATTTCTTGGTCAATTTTTGGTATCTAGTGGTTTCAGCACCCTTTGTAGGGTCGTTTGTACTTCGATATTTTTATAAGAACAACCCAAAAGTCCGTTTTAAAATCGACCAATTGCTGCTCAAAATTTGGTTGTTTGGCTCAGTTAATGAAAAAATTAAAATATCGCGTTTTACTCGTTATTTCGCCCTAATGTTTGCTTCAGGAATTACTGTTTTAGATGCCATCAACTTAAGTAAAACGGTAGTAAGCAACAGCGTTTTAGAAGACGGAATCGACAGGGCATGGCAGCAAATTTCTGAAGGCAATACTATTAGTGAGAGCTTTAAAAATATTGGTATTTTCCCACCATTAGTTATTAGGATGTTACGAGTAGGGGAATCAAGTGGAGAAATGGATAAGTCATTGAGTAACGTCAGTTACTTCTTTGATCGAGATATCAATGACAGCATAGACAAAATGGAACCGATTATTCAGACAGCACTCATGGCGACCATTGGAATAATTGTTTTGTGGTTAGCCATGTCAGTCATGGGACCTATCTACGACACAATTGGCACCATTGACTTCTAATGGGTGTTTTTAATCTAAGTGACGCCCGAATGGAGAGAATATGAAAAAAGTGCTCTACTTCACTGGATATCGAATGGTAGCTCAAGAATGGGCGGGCAATAAGTTGGACAGTGCCATCTACTTCGAACCTGACGAGCAGGGTCTTGACCTGTTTGGTGCATATCTAAAATCATTTCGAAACGAACCCGTTAGATTACTTGTCGACTTAATTGAAGAAGAGTATCGACTGATTAAAATCCCGTTACTTCGGGGATCCGACAGACAATCTGTAATAACACGTAACTACAGCAAATATTTTCGCAGCTCAAGCTTTCGATTTGCCATTTCACAATCCATTAAAAAGAACAAACGCAAAGAAGAAAACCTACTGCTCATCGGCTTAACTAATGATTCCCTGCTTGAGCCATGGTTAAAAGTAATTGAAACAACGCGCACCGCCTTATCAGGCATTATCAGCCTGCCCTTATTATCTGAAGAATACATAAAAAGTTTAAAGTCAGAAAAAAAAATAATCATCTTAGTCAGTCAACAAGTGCCCAGTAACCTGCGCCAATCTGTATTTGTTGATGGGAAATTAATCTTAAGCCGCTTGGTTCCAATCGCAAGTTTTTATCAGGGTAATTATGTGGATGATGTCGTACAAGATATTGAGAGCACACAAAGATATTTGATCAGTCAACGTATTGTCCAAAGGTCAGAAATAATCGAAGTCAATATTCTTACTAACAATCGTCACCTCGACAAGTTGATTATTCGCTGTGCTGAAAATAAAGTGTTTAAATTCAAAATTATCGAAATTAACGAACTACTAGACAGCCAAAAAATTCAAATGAGTGAAGAGCAAGATTTCAGCTCAGGACTTTTTTGTAATCTGGCGAGTAAAAAATTAGTTCTCAATCACTATGCTCGACCAAAAGAAAAAAAATATTATCTTCATTATCTAGCAAGTTTAGTGATCAAGTTTTTCAGTGTCGCAATTTTAGCTGGCAGTTTTGGCTTAGCTATGAGTAGTGGTATCAACGGCTGGCTTTATAAAAGTACCACTATTGAAACAGACCTAATCGAACAAAATTTTAAAGCCAAATATAATCGCTTGAGTGACAACCTAGTCGACTCCAGTATGTCGACTGACAGTATGCAAAACATCGTTAAAACGGTTGACGAAATACAGAAAAAATATGTAAACGATCCAGAAAAAATGTTGACGCTAGTGAGTCAAGATATATCAATTTTTTCTAGCCTACGAGTAAAAAAAATGGACTGGTTTGTGTCCAATTATGCGGATTCTGAAAATGCAGAATCAGTCAATTGGGCCAAACAAAATAGTCGACAAAATAAAAAAACTAATTCAACAATACCGCACGTCAAAGGGCTGTTCGAAATAGCCGTTGTTGAAGCCGAATTTTTGAATTTTGACGGCAACTACCGATACGCCCTAAGTGCAGTCGATGATCTAGAAAAAACCATGGCCGAGTCGGGTAAGTACGCTTATGTCGAGATAATCAAAAGACCCTTAGACATTGAATCAAACAATACCTTAACGGGTAAGGTGGGCAAAAATCAGGCCGACACTAAACCTAACGCACTGATCACATTTCGGGTTGTTCGAGAGGTCAAAAATGAACAATAAAGTGGATTGGTCTTATCTCAAAACTCCCCTCATTCTGCTCTGCGTAGTATTATTAATTGCTATCCTGATGATTGTTGTAGGCATACGGTATGAAAAGTCGCACCAGACTCAATACGAGCAGTCATTAACTACCTTACGCACAACACATCAGAAATACACCAAAATCATTATCGACATAGATCTGTTAGAGCAGTACAGAAGTCAATTCTCTGAGTATAGAGCCAATGGACTCGTTGGAGACGAACGCAGACTGAGCTGGGTAGAAAGTTTAGAAAGCACCAATGAAGTCCTGCAGCTGCCCACAATTAACTATCATTTATTGCCACAAGAAGCGTTCAACAGGCCAAACTTCACGATAAAACGCGGTGTTGATATCAAAAGTTCTATCATGGATTTAAACATGCGTTTGCTACATGAAGAAGATTTGTTCACCCTGTTCGAAGGACTCAGGCAATCAATTAAAACAGTCTTCACAGTGGAAAGCTGTTCTATCAATCGTACGAGCCCAGTGTCCAGTTCACTCGATACTCAAAGAGCCAACTTAAGCTCAAACTGCCAATTACGATGGGTGACAATTGATGTTAAATAAACTCAATCTTTTAATTTTATTTCTGGTTATCGGTAGCTCTGTAACCAACGTATCTGGATCCAATGTATTGACATTGTTTACAACGCCACAGGAACGCCAACTGATTAACAACAATCGATATAAATCAAATGAAGTGCGACCAAAGCCATCGCTCAGTCAAGATGAACCTAACACGTTAGAAATTAAACAAATAGCAAAGGAAGTTGTTCGAAAATCGATCACTGTCTCCGGCATGACACTATCCAACAGCGGGCCTAATATGGTCTGGATCAATGGCCAGACTTATGAAGACGGTGAAAAAACAGATGACAAAATGCGTATCAAGATTATGAGAGACAGTGAAGTAAGAGTCAGAATAACAGCCCCAGACGGCAAGCACCATTTTGTCAATAGCGGTGAAACCATCGAGATTGTTTATTTGGCAGCTGTAAACAATTAGTCATGCGTGGAGGGAAAAAAGTTAATCAAAGAGGCGCTGTATTACTGTTATTTCTGTTGGTATTGATTGCTATAGCCGGCACCTTTGTTTCAGACCTACTGGGCAAGAAAGCAGCTGAGGTTACTCGAAATAAAATTGATCATGACTATGAGGTGCTACGAAAAGCGAAGCAAGCATTGTTGAGTTATGCGGTATCTTATTCCTTGCCAATACATACGGGCGGTTTGGCTAATATGGGGATTTTGCCCTGCCCGGATCTAACGAGCTCTTCTTCATCGGGAGCACAAGATAGTCCCTGTGGAAACTTACACACTAATAGCGCTGGCTTTTTACCTTGGAAAACATTGGGTATCGACTCATTAAGAGACAGCAGCGGCGAATGCCTTTGGTATGTTGTTTCTGGAGACTACAAGACAGGTCCCAAAGCGAGAATGCGTAACGAAGACAGCAACGGGCTGTTACAGGTACAGGATGAGAATGGACAGCTATATCACGGTCCAAATCCTGGTGATCGTCCTATTGCTTTGATCATAACACCAGGTGGGATTTTGCAGGGGCAATCTCACGCCCCTAACTGTGAAGGCAATAGTAGCGAAGACAATTACCTAGAATCGGGTGGTAGTGTTGACTATTTGGCGGATCATGATGCCGATATAGCCGATAAGATATGGACCTACGTTTATGGCACCGCATCAAGCCGACTAGAAAACTCAAACTTCAACGACAAAATGGTTTGGATAACTAAAGATGAGTACTGGGATGCGGTGAAAGCACAGAACGATTTAATCGCAGACGACCCAACTAGCGCAATTAATAAATTAACAAAAGTCATAGCAGAATGTCTGACAGCTTACGCAAATCATAGTGATAATGTTGATTCATCTACCGGCGAATTGCGATTGCGGCGATGGTTACCCTCACCCGCGCCAGTAGATCTAAATGATTATAGAACTAATGCCGATTATACCGATAAAGCTGGTCTCTCAGCCGGCCGACTGCCGAGGTATATTGACGATAGTCAGGACGCTGCGAATATTGGTGATGGTAACGCTGACCTTTTTACTATACCTGAATGTGACTTCACCGCTGAACAGCCAGGATTTTGGCGGAATTGGAAGGATCATTTTTTTTATGTCGTTTCAAAAGATTTTGAGGTTAATGCGCCTACATCTGCTCACTTATATGGGCGCTGCACAGTAAGAGGAGCTTGTATTACTGTTGATGGTAGTAGCAAAGCTGCCATACTG
>Ga0307997_10000622_pt1 | contig 16233 bp, 6 predicted proteins | sample Davwhametageno36_FD_203165 | JGI IMG/M metagenome (GOLD analysis project Ga0307997, IMG submission 203165) | Marine microbial communities from Davis Island wharf, Antarctic Ocean - #36 | ecosystem: Environmental > Aquatic > Marine > Unclassified | place: Antarctic Ocean: Davis Island wharf... | reverse complement strand
CTCTTGTGGTGTTTTGTGTTTTTTTTTGTTTGTGTTTGTGTTGTTGTTTTTTTTTTTGAGAGAGAGAGAGAGAGAGAGAGAGAGAGAGAGAGAGAGAGAGAGAGAGAGAGAGAAGAGAGAGAAGAGAGAGAGAGAGAGAGAAAGAGAGAGAGAGAGAAAGAGAGAGAGAGAGAGAGAGAGAGAGGAGAGAGAGAAGAGAGAGAAGAGAGAAATTGATTGTGAGTTGTTGGAAGTATGGATAGATCAAAAAAAAAATAAATAAACAAAAAAACACGCACGAGCTCGGTGAACGCTTCTCCTTAAAGCGAAATGAGACATCCGCAATCAGCTGACTCTCACGAAAAATCCACTCCGGATAACCACTCTCTTTAAACATTGCAATGTATTGGTAGCAGAAAGTCACAACATCCTCTACTCTTTTCATTCCTTCGTCAGTGGCATCAATAGAGATTGCAAACATTCCAAAGCCATCATTTGATTGAAACATACCAGCAGAAAGTGCATCTGCCAAACCTTCCTTCTTCAGCAATGCAAACAAAGATCCTGGTCCCTCGTGACCGATAATGTGTGAGCAGTAGCCCGCTGGTTTCATTCGATACAAATCTCCCACTGCATGTGTTGGCCATCCAATTTCAATTGTTCTTAAATCTTTAACAGGTACAACGTTGAGTCTTCTCGGCATGTTGTCGGACGATGTGTATGGTGATCCAGCACGATACGTCTGCTTGGACACATTGTTGTTGCGAATGCGAGAGAATAATGGTGCAACCATGGCCTCCAACTCATCCAGTGACTCACGTCCTAATACACAAAGTTTCATAATTGATGCTGAGTACCAAGTCTCATGAAATTGAAGTAGCACTTGACGTACGTCAATATTCTTTTCTGCTGGTGTTGCCTCCAGTGTCTCCTTGTTACCAGTACCAAATTTAGAGAAAGGATGATCAGGATCTGCGGTTGATTTTTGAAGTTGGAATGAGCGCCACATGTCATTGAGAAGATTCTTGCCGTTTTCAGAATGGACTGCATTCAACTCTCTTGCTGTCATCTCTGGCGTAAACAACGGGCAATGAAAGAAAGCAGAAAAGACTTTCAACACTTCACTCAAATGATCTTGAAGAACATCAAAGTAGTAGTTTGTATTTTCTGTCGACGAAGAAAAAAAAAAAAGAGTCCATGTCGAGAACAGAACAGAACAAAGAAATATATTGTAAGATTGAAAAAGTGGAAACATATTTCATGGTAATCCAAAAAACAAAGATTTAACAACAACTCACCAGTCGACGTGTAGGCGTTTGAAGCACCACCATGCTCCTGAAGAAATGATGCGTAGTGATTCTCATCGGGAAAGTCCTCCGTACCAAGAAAAAGCATGTGCTCTAAAAAGTGAGCGATTCCTGGAACTTCGACGGGATCAGCAAAGTGACCGACGTTGACATCCAAGGAAGCAGCAGCCTTGTCTGCGGTAGGATCAGAGACAAGTGTGACTTGGAGACCGTTGCTCAGAGTGACGTGGCGGTAGTCTCTGTCGTCGTTGGGTGATTTGCGAATATTAATTTGTGCCATTGTAGTGAAGGTGTGATTGAATTTGTTCTGTTCTTCTTTATTTCTTTGCTTTCTGGCGTGGCGTTTTCTGATTTATGATTAATTAATGAATTTGTTAGTGGTTTACATACTGAACGCTTTTACATGAATTTCGACCTCTGTGCACCTCACAATAATTTTTTTTGCAAAAAAATATCTTTTTTATCATCTACAATATCTTTACCAAAAAAAAAATACATCCAATGTTTTCCAGATTTGCAAGAAACGCACGCCCAGCAGCACGCCAAGCAGCTCGCATGAGCTCCACGAGTTCCAAGACTGCTCGTCCGCTTGCCTCTAAAGTTACACTCGCTACTGCCATTGCTGGTGGTCTTGGTACCGCTGCTTTCGCTTTCACGAACGAAGCACACTGCGCCAAGTCCTTGTACGGTATGGTTGAGGACTTGGGTGAGCGCATGACAGCTATTGAGGCGTCGCTCGGTGTTGGTCTCACCGTATTCCGCAGTGAGCTCGATCGTATTGCTGCCATTAAGAAATCGCATCCTAACAATCTTGCCGTCAAATATTTTGATGAGGGATGGTTCGCAAGTCTTGGTCTTCCAGATCAAAAGATTATGATGCAAATTATGCGCACTGGCTTTGAGAACGAGGACTCAGGACTTGGCTGCTACGCCATGACACCCGAGGACTACGACACCTACGGTGATTTCTTTGATCCTCTCATCCGTGACTACCATGGTGCTGCTAAGGATGCTGTCCATGTCACTGATTGGGACGCTTCCGATGTCGGTGACAATGGTGTTCTTGACGTTACGAAACTTGGTCTTCCAGAACTTTCCATGCGTGTTCGTGTGGGTCGTAATTTGGCACAGTTTAATCTCCCAGGAATGATGGATCGTGAGGAGCGCATTTTGTTTGAAAAGACAATTGTCAAAGCATTTCAAAGATTAATTGCTGATCCAGAGTATGGTGGTCAAGTATATTCTTTGTCACCTGATCATGGTGATGGACCAAATCCAAATTTGATTTCTGATGCAAAGTACAACGAACTTGTAAAGAAGCACGTTATGTTCAAGGATATGGATGCAGATCCCTACTTGAAGAGTGCTGGCATTGCCAGTGACTGGCCATATGGACGTGGCTGCTGGCAGTCTGCTGACAAGCAATGCATCATTTGGTTTGGTGAGGAAGATCAACTTCGTATTATGTGCATGAAGAAAGGTACAAGACTTGATGAAGTATTTAATCGTTTAAAAAAGATGTTGGATACTGTTGAATCTATTGATGGTATTAATTTTGCTAAGAGTGACAAGTATGGCTACATTACATCATGCCCTACCAACTTGGGCACTGGCATGCGTGCCTCCGTTCATATTAAGGTACCAAAACTTACTGCAGATGGACAGGCAGATCCACACGGTAACTCACCTTCATGCAAGGCAATTTGTGGACCACTTGGTTTGAGTGTCCGTGGTACTGGTGGTGAGCACACACCTATTGGAAGTGACGGAACGATTGACTTGTCTCCACGCGCTCGCTTGTTCATTAAGGAGAAGGACATCATTGGTGCTTTGTACAAGGGTATTGAAAATTTGATGGCCGCCGAAAAGCGTGCTTAAAAAAACAACATATAATTATAAAATAAATTTGATCGCGCGGCGCTTGACTTTACACTATATTCACATCAATCATTCAACGCAGAATCAATTTTAGAATTATTCAAATAAATATATATATTTTCTATCCTTTTGTTTAATAAAAACAAAGGTTGGGAATAGAAACTTTTAAACACACAGAGATTCATTTTTACTTTCCTTGAAACCGGGTGTGTACACGTTACCTAGATGTACTTTTCTGAAGACTAGCAGCATATTGGTGGTTTTTTAAACTTTTTTATTTTTTTGTACATTTTTTTCAGTACTGACACTTTTTTGAACTTGAACCAAAGTGTGTTCCTATTTTGTATTTTTTTTGTTTGTTTTTGCCACTTCCCACTAGTTTGCTGGTTTGTTGGTTGCTGCCAGTAGTATCACTTTCTTCCAGCCATCATGGCATTCAGCATTGCTACTCTTTTCTCACTTGCAGACATAATTTTTGGAATGTTTAGCTCGTCTAATCTGTTGTTAATTGATTTCTCACCTTCATCTACCATTCTTTCTACGCTCTCTACACTTTTTCCTTTCATCATACGTTTTGTCATTGATGGTACCTCCTCTCGATCATGACCCATTTGCAGCAGCATTGCTGTTAATGATTCCTCACACTGATGCCGTTGCTTTGTTCCAGGACTTGCTGTTTTGGCCAATTCAATTCCCTTTTTCAAACCACCAATGCCACCTTTCGCCATAATCGCTGCCAATAAGTTTGGTCCACCTGTTTCACCACCACCACCACCACCACCACCACGCTTCCCCTCCACAGAGCTTCCTCTTCCTCTCCTCCCGGGTGATCTTGATCCACGTCGACCTCGTGACTTTTTATCTGGTGACAATCCACCTCCCTCCTTGCTCTCCTTGCTACCCTCCTTACCCTCTTTACCTTCTCCTCCACGCTGTTCAGGTGATCTGCTTCTTCTTCTGTCACCTCTTCCTCTTGTCGATGCTTCACTCATGCGACGTTTTCTTGCTTCTCGATCAGTAGTTTTTTGAACACTTGTTGCAAAGCTTGTACTAAACTTGTCTAACACATCAAAAAGAGCCACTACATCACAGTTATCATCCTCACCAAAATGTTCACGAAGTTTAGCACATTTGCGATCACATTCAATTAAATCTTTTTGATACTTGGTCATTTTTTCTTGTGCTACTTTTTTTAAAAATTTTAATATTCCACGACTAAATGTTGTTTCTTCACCCTCACTAGATTCCTCCGTCACAATATTCTCATCCTCTTTTGCTTCTTTTTTCATAAGATTCACACCAGTTTCTAACACACGCATTTGACTCTTCAATACATTAGGTGAACATTTAAGTGCATCACGTAGACGTGTCAGCTCATTTGGAAATTTTGTAAATGGACGTTTTTTTTCATGTGATAACATTGTTTGAACAACATAATCTAAGACAGTCATTTTATTATCATGTGATTTTGTACTTGTTAATTTAAGAAGTGAATCAAGTGTAATACCAACAGCATCACCAGCATGTGTTCCCTTATTCATTAGATTACCAACACTTAATACAGTTTCTAATACTTTTGATAAACCTTTACAATGAAGTATATCATCAATTGCACCTGATAATGATACAATTTGTTCATCTAATCGATCACCATGATCATCCCATCCACTTTTAAATAAAAAACATTGAACTTTTTCACGAAATCTTGGAATTTTTGACATAGCTAAATGAAATTTTTCAGCAGCACCAAGATTTAATTTTTGTTCATCAGACATTCTTGCTGTAGCATTCATAATTTCTTTTAATTCAAATTTTGTTGGTGATAACTCAACAAGTGTTTCTAAACGATCAGTTGAAAGTCTTGATTGATCTAATGAACAAACAACAATTCCTAAATCTTCAAATTTTGAAAATGCACGAAATTGTGCTAAACCTATTTCAATATTTCTTGCTCTTTTTGGATCTAAAATTCGTTGTGGTCCCTTTGAATTTAAATTTGAACTACCACTGCCACCACTACCCTTTCCATTCTTTTTTCCACCACCCTTACCATTCTTTGTACTTTTTTTTTTACCAAAATGTTGTGCCATGTCCTCCTCTAATTTATTTCTTTGTGGTGAATCTGTCGATGCATCAATAGAACCCCACATACTATTTTTAGCACGTACGCTATCTAATTTTTTCCAATGGAGTTGTTTTAATTTTGATCTTGCTTTGTTACTCTTCATTTGTGCATTACTTGGTCCACCTTTTGGTGGTGGTCCACTTGGTAAATCACCACAAAATGCAGCAATATCTTGCACTGTTACTGCATCATTTTTCATTTTTTGACGTATGGCACCCATAGGAATTCCCATTGATTGCATTTTAAAATATTTTGACATAAGACCAGATTTTCCTTCATCTTTCATTTCTTCACGTCGTGCTGTTTGTTGTGCACGTAACATTGACATGTCAATTTTTGGAACATTGTCAGGTGCTTCTCTTCGTACTGTTGCCTCACCAAAAAAAATAGCCATGCTTGTTTCATCAACATTATCTTTCATCATTTTTTGACGTATTGCACCATCTGGAAGACCAAGTTTTTTCATTTTATAATATTTCGCCAGCGTCTCCCTCAGTGCTGGATTTGAATCGGAGGTTGCTGCCAAGGAGGAAGGTGGTGCCTCTCCAAAAAAAGCAGCAACATCAATATCTGGAAGTCCATCCTTCATCATTTTTTGACGAATAGGTCCATCTGGTAGACCAAGCTTTTTCATTTTAAAATATTTTGCCATGTCCTCTCTTTGTTTCAGTGCATCGAGAGATGAGTTCAAAGTCGCCGTCACGGGAGGTGTGGCAGCAGTGGCACCACTCGTGCCGCCGCCTCCTCCTCCGCCGAAGAAGGTTGCAATGTCTTGTGATTCCACGCCATCTTGTTTCATTTTATGACGAATGGCACCATCTGGAATTCCCATCGTCCTCATTTTTTCATACTTGGTCAAATCTGCTGATGTCTTCTTTTTTTTCTTTTTCTTTTTCTTGTTGTTGTCATTTTTATTATTTTTTTTGCCACGATTTTTAATGGCAGCAAGAAGTGCCGATTGCGGATTGTTCGGATCGACAGCTTCCTCTTCGTCATTCGTCTTTGATTCTTTCGATGGCTCGTCTCCCCATGCTGTCCTACCTGTCAACAATGATGCTCCTCCTGTTGGTGAGTTTAGTCTTCTTGCCGCTGACTTTGCTGCTGCATCTTTGACAATTGGTGACTTGGATTTCATTCGACCGTGCTCCGAACCCAATGCTTCGAACGTTTCAAATCCAACATCATCCGGAAGAGGAAGATGAGAAGGACGCTGTTTGTTACCATGACCACGTTGAATTTGTGATGGTGAGACCAATCGTGCAGTATCTTGTCGTAACTTTTCAATCTCTGCCTGCATTTTATTCTTCTCTTGTGCTGCTTGCCTTCCCTTGGTAAGCTCGTACCTGTGAAGTGTGAGATGAGGAGAGAAAGAGGAGAAGAAGAGAAAAAATAAAAAAAAATGTGAGAAAAAATTGTCTCGTCCAAAAATTTAAATAAATTAAAAAAAATTAAAAAAATGGAAACGTACCGCACTCTCTGCGCTTTCGTCATGTGCCTCGTGCTCGCATCCATCGTGTATGTGCTATTACCAGCGGCACCCTCCTTACCCTCGACGACATAGTGGGTGGCTGGGTCGTACGTTGCTCCACCACTGCCGCCACCACCACCACTGCCGCCACCACCACCACTGCCGCCACCACCACCACTGCCGCCACCACCACTGCCGCCACCTCTCTGCGCCGCCAGCTGAGCACGCAACTTTTGACGCGCAGTCATGGGTGCCGACATGAGTTCCTCACTCTGCTCATCCGCCGTTGACTCTTCACCATAGTACTGCTCCTCCTCCCCTCCGTACACCGCACCCTCTTTTCCCTCCACAACGACATGATGCGTCGTCGTTGAAGAATGATACTCCTCACCATAACCACCAGAAGTGATTGGATATTCTCCTTCCTCCTCCTCCGCCCAATACGTTGCACTGCTCTCAACGTAATCTTCCGCTGCTAAACCTGGCTCCTCCCATTGCGATTCTCCTGTGGTTGTGTTCACGTAGTAGGGATGATCCTCCTCCGTGTACTCAACGCGCCATGCCACATCCTCCACCATCTTGCACCACTCACCCGTTTCACTGTCTTGTACCCACTCGCTTGGTACATCTGCTGCGACTCCACTATCAAACTCGCTGCCTACATGTTGAATAGAAGAACCCCATCCCTCTGCTGATCCGTACACAGATCCATCTGCCGAGTAACCGTTGTACTCCTCCCACTGGCTGTCCTGCTGCGATGCGTAGTACGCGTTCTCGTCGTAATAGGACGACTCAGCCACGTTCCCATCGTAGCCCCATCCAGCAGCAGCAGCAGCAGCAGCAGCAGCGGGAGCAGCAGCAGCAGCAGCAACAGGAACAGGAACAGGAGGATGAGAAGAAGACCGAAGACTGGAAGAAACGCGAGGTTGATGATGGCTTGTGCCTTGATGATGCTGTGGCGATCCAACGACGTCAAGTCCTTCGAAAAGTCGCGACACGAACGCACCTCCACTACCTCCACTACTTCCACGCGGCGTGGTCTGCTGAGGAGGAAAAAAATGCTGACCGCCACCACCACCACCACCACCACCACCGCCGCCGTAATGCGGAGAGTGGACAGGACGACCGTATTGATCTACATTGGGTGGTGCAACTCCACCACCGTCATGCGTCGGAACACCCCAACCTCTAGATGATGGTGTTCCACTACCATTGATTACTGCACCACCAGCTGGTGAGGACTCTCCTGGTTTCAAACATCGTGAAAAGAATGGTTGTGATCTTGGTGTACCAACAACGTTCATTAGTCCCTCCTTGATCGTCGTCTCGCAAGTGTGATGACGCAAACTTTGTGCGACGTCTAATGGTGTCTTGCCACTCTCGTTCATACAGCGTGGGTCTGCAGCTGTCTGGAGCAGCAACCGAACAATATCTGACGCATTGGCAGCACTTGCAATATGAAGTGGTGTGTTTCCTTGGTGATCACCGACGTCCAAATCTTCGGACAAATCAACCAGGACCTGGAGAGAGAACGGATTGAAAAGAGAAAAAGAGAAAAAGAGAAAAAGAGAAAGAGAAAAAGAGAAAAAAAACAGGTCAGGGTGTCCCTTATGAAAAGAAAAAAGATAAAATAAAAACATGATGAATAATATAAAAACATACGTTTGCTACTTCGTGCTGGTTGTGAGCACATGCAACGTGGAGTGGAGTTCTTCCCTTCGAGTCCACCAAAGTATGATCAGCACCATGCTCCAGCAATGTTTCAAGACAACGACGATTTCCAATTCTTGATGCAACATGAAGTGGTGCATCCTTATTTGGATCCGCGTGGTTGACAATGACCACGTCCATCGAGTGCTTCCGTGCTTTGTCAAGAATAACCTTGGCACACTTGGCATGACCATGCGCAATGGCAGCTTGGAGTGCCGTCTGTCCAAATTGAGGATGAGGATCATTCTTGGCACCACGCTCCAAGCAGAGTTTGACAATATGCGTTCTTCCCTTTCGACATGCGACCATCAGAGCAGTGTCACCCGTCCCTCGCTCCATCAGATCTACATCACAACCCTCATTCATGATCTCACGGACCTCGTTCAAACGATTGTGCCGGCAGTGATCAAACAGTGTTGTCATCCATATTTTTTTCAACTCGTTCGTCGTCAATGCTCCGTCTCCGCCATTGGATTGTGCGTCACCGCCAACGACCGATACAGTAGAAGAGGAGGAGGAGGAGGAGGAGGAGGAGGAGGAGGCAGCCAACACTGCTGGTGCCGCACCACCACTCGGGAGTGCGCGAACAGCACCACCAGGTGGTGGCACGTGCTGCACGGTTTGGAGGAGTGAACGGAGTCCATGGATCCAACCCTTGAAGTCCTCCTCGTTCGTCGCTGCTAAATCAACCGTTCTGTCGTTACAAATTAAAGAAAAGCATAAAGAAACAGGTGGAAGAGCATCTCTCCCACGCTTGTTCACTTGAGTAAAGAACGCGTTGGTCTTCTGTCCGACGACAATCTCTGCGACTGAAGACAGTGGCAGCGATCGTGCCTGTTTTCTTGTATTCTTCGGATCATGCCACTTGAGATAAACACCACGACCACCGCTCGGCATGACGTCGTGAACGGATTGTACCCATCGAACTCGTGGTGCCTTGTTGCTTGAATATGGAATCTTCCATAAAAAACATCCCTGCCAGATCACGTCAGTGCCAGGATGGAATCCATCACCACCACCACCAGCGGTGGCTGTTGCCTCTGGAGACTGACGTCCTCCAAACGTTTGGCGGACATCGGTTCGTCCCATTCCCTGCGTGCTTTGATTGGACTCGCTGCTGTTGACACGTAGACGAGAAGTGAGAGGACGTCGTACTTGTGGCACCTGCTTGAGCGCCTCATGCGGTGACATGAGTGACGTGGGTGCGGGTGCTGTGCCGCCGTTGAGCGAGCCACGGAAGGAGTCTTGACGGGGACGGGAGGGGAGAGATGGTGCTGGAGAGAAGGAGGAGGAGGAGGAGGAGGAGGAGGAGGAGAATGATGAGGAGGAGGAAGACGAAGAAGTCGGAGCAGCAGAGGGTGTGCTGACGTACGAGTATGATGCCGATGCCTCGATGTCGTTCTCAGATGTGACCTCGGGCGTTTGAATGCGCGAAGGATTGAAAAACAGTGGCTCGGTCTCAATCGTAAGGATTGGCTTGCGCGACCCACCACCTCTTGCTCCCTCTTTGTGATCTTTCTTGTTTCGACTTGTAGTGACGCCGCTGGAATTCATTTGTGGTGCAGGTGGTGCCTCAGGATCTTGGTATCCACCAGCTTCGTAAATGCCAGACTCAGGATCGGGGTCGTCAACGCTCCAGTCTCCTCCATCCACTCGGTACCGTCCCTCCGAGGAGGCTTCAATATACCGCGAGGACATTTTCAATAATACTAAACAAAACACAACTGGCAATCAAAAAAGGCGATCAGAAGGGTCCCATAATTCCATAGTTAAGATATCAACTTAGATTCGTCCAATTTCAGCAAGCAACAAATTTTTTTAACCGGAACAATATTTATTTTGTATGCTCAGTCACCCGCTATAACTCTTCAAAACACTCGAACACACGACAGCACCCCCCACCCAACCTTGTGTTTTCTTTTTTCTGAGCATAAAAGAAGACAGGAACAAATGCAAGAGCCTCTGACCAGCCACGAGCTATCACAGACGCGAATCAAAACAATACAACGTAGTCGACAAAACTTTTCCGATTTGAGAAAATTTCTAAAGGAAAGGGAGCTGATCAAAAGAACAAGCACCAATGTAAAAAGGCAAGCTGCCCTCATTGCCGCCGAATCACATTACCATCCAGAAAAGGCGTCCTCTTCTCCTGAGGACAACTACACTTCTGCTGCTGCTGCTGCTGCTGCTGCTGGTACGTCTGCCTCTGTTGGCAGTGCAACAGCCGTCTCCACAGACGAAGCCTATTCTGCCAGTATTGACTCAAAAACTGATGCTGAAATGGGAAAAGAACAAACAAAAGAAGAGGAAAATGATATTTACGACCCACTGTGTTACTTGCCAGATTCGAAGGTAAGCTCCCGCGGAAGATGGAGTACACCACCACCACCACCCGCACTTGACCATGAGTCTTTGAGCCTTTTGCTTCACGAGTCTGCTTTGAACGAAGTGCACAGGAGACTTGCAGCTATTGAGAAAGCAAATTGTGCAACCACGGTGGCGTCCGCCAAAGCTGCCAAGGCTGCTACCGCGGCAGCTGCTGCTGTCCAAGTGCCGGTAGAATTTTGGATCCTTCGTGTTGCCATTGATAGTGCAAAGAGTTTACGTAATGCAGATGGTTTTGGAGATCTCAGTGATCCGTACGCTATCGTGCTGCTGAACAACAATGAAATATGTAGAACTTTGACCATCCATGATAATCTCAGCCCTTCATGGGATTTCGACAAAGATGTTCATCTCACAATGGAAGATTTAGGACCCTACAAGAATTGGAGTGATTGCACATTAAGCGTGGAGGTGTACGATGAAGATATTAGTTCTGATGACGATTTCTTGGGTTGCGTGACGTTTACTGGAGCAGATCTGATGACAGTGATGGAAGGTGGAAGACAAGTTCATAAACTTGGCAACCGCTCGAAGGAGGAGCGCCGAGCCACTGGTAGAATTGATGTGAGCTTTAATTTAATAGAGCAGAAAGACAGACCAGTATTTGAACAACCAAACGACAGTGACAGCGACGACGACTACGACGATGATGAGAGTCGAGTCATTGGATTCATGACGCCAGATTCATCCAAAGATAAAAAAAGGAGAGCCGAGGAATTTGGAAGCCGCATCCACCGCCAGACACCCGCTCTCTCGCCACGAAGATCCTCGCTAGACATGGCAAAGTCTCGACGCAAAGCATCTGCAATGAGTCACAAAGATGTGCTTGCGCTGGAGACAGGAGACGTCAGCTTGTCTTGGCTCATGTCAGTTCCTCTATTTGCAGATCTGACGCCGCAAGAAATTAACGCTCTTCGTGATGCATTGGAACCGGAGGATTTTAAAAATGGTGACATTATCATTCAAGAGGGTAATAGAAATGCCAGCAAATTTTTCGTTATTCAGACTGGTGACGTTGAAATATACAAGACGATTGATGGTACACAAAAATTGGTCAACACGATGACTGCAGGTCAAACATTTGGAGAGCGAGCTCTTTTAATTGAAGGAGAAGCTCGAGCAGCTACTTGTATGGCGAAGGGTAACGTGGCATGCTTAGTCTTGGCACGAGAAGTGTTTGCTGCCATGCTGGGAAGCAGCACGACGCTGATCGATGAGAACTACAAGCCTGGACGAGGAAATGATCCTGACGCAGCAGGCCTTACTCGGCACGTGGAGCGTTTCTCGGAGCTGATGAAGTGGTTTTTATTAGCAACTGAGCAAGGTGACCGAGACAACATTTTAGAGGCCGGCCTGTGTCTAGAGCTCCACAAGTTGTTTTCACCAGAGCTCAGACCGAAAGATATTATTGAAAGAACAATTTCGACAATGTACAGCATGTTTGATGCTGTGCGCGTTGGCTTCTTTTTAATTGATCATGAAGCGCAAGAAATGATCTTGGTTGTGTCTCCCACTGCACGATATTTGAAGTTACCTCTTGCAGGAATTGCAGGTTCAGTAGCAAAAAGTGGTAAATTTGAAAACATTCGGGACGCCTATCAAGATCCAAGATTTAATCAGTCTATGGACAAACAAACAGGATTTAAAACAAATACAATGGTTGCGTGCCCTCTGAAAAACAAAGAAGGAGTAGTGATTGCTGTCATCCAACTTATAAACAAAAAAAAGTACAGCGAGTATGAAAGCATGGAGGAGGAAGTGAATGGACAAGAGAGTAAACAATCCTCTAAGAAAAGTCCGAGGAGAAACAGTAATTTTAAATTAGCTGCTTCTGCTGTTCTGGCAGCAGCTCGCTTTGATAAGAACGGAAAAGCTGCTCGATTTGCACGTCAGGCACGTTCACAAACATCAACTCAGAGCAGATCATCCCAGAGAAGTCGACGAAGTTCTCATCTTTTAGATTCGTTAGAGATGTTTCAAAAATCTGATCAACAGAAGAAAGAGGCGGTGGAATTAGAAGGAAAACCAGCGCGCACTGGCACATCAATCTCAGCTCAAAAAGGTCGTGGAGGTCGCATCATTCGTGGTCGTACAATAGATGATGCAAGAAAACGTAAAAAAAAAGAATTTGATACGAAGCCAGTTTTGTGGCCGACTTTCACACAGGATGACGCGAAGCTGCTCATGAAAATTGCGGAGCAGCTCGAGCCAATCATTATAGCAGCGCGTGAAGTTAAAACGGAAACAGAGTTCAAAAATTTAAGAAAGTTAGACTGCAGCTTGATGGTACAAGTTCAGCACGTCGAAAATCTTTGCAAATTTGTTCGGACTGGTAAGAAGGACAAAGAAACTGGCCTGCGAACTGGTCCCGTGCAAGTGGATATTGTTCCTCCTGGTCGAAAAATTGAAGTCACGATAGCAGTGTATCACGGTGAAAAGATGTTGCACGATCCATGCACGACCAGCTTGTCACTCAGTGATGAAAATGGTCGTGTTGACTGGCACGAACAACTAATGCACTCCATCATGCTTAGCCACTTGCCTCGGGCAACACGATTAATCTTCACTGTTCACAAACCTGGCAAAGGTCCAACTGGTTTGAACAAGCCGTATGGTTGGGGTGGAATTTCAGCCATGGATTTTCGCGATGCTCTTGTTTCAGGTACTCATCGCTTACGGCTGTGGCCAGGTGCTTGTCACTCACCGACAGTACCAATTCTTCAACCCGTGGAAGATAGCAAAGCAGCAGGCTTTTTATTCTTGAAGTTTCCTAGCTTTGGTCAAGAAGTTCGATTTTACGATGTGGATGCTGAAGAGCTGGGGGAGGCGTGCCAAGAAATTGGAATGTCTCAACGTCAGAGAACAAGAGCGAAAGTTGATCGGCGTCAATCGGAAAAAAGATTTTTTGTTGATCTTTCTGGTTTGTCCAGCAAAGTCATGTTGGATCCAGAGCTTCATCGAATTATTTATCATACTGCTCTGACTGAGCTTACAAAAGATGAACAGAAAAAAATTTGGTATGCACGCGACAAGTTGACAAAGATTCCCATGTCTCTTCCTAAAGTGTTGCTATCAGTTGAGTGGGATCAACCTCACATTGTCAGTGAAATGCACACTCTTCTGTACATGTGGGAGAGAATGGAATCGTTGCAAGCACTTCAACTGCTAGACAGTAGATTTCCCGATCCAAAAGTACGTGCGTACGCGGTGCAACTTCTTGATGAGCTTCCTGACGAGCACCTCCGACCATACCTACTGCAGCTAGTCCAGTGCCTGAAGCATGAGGCGTATCATGATTCAGCGCTCAGTCGCTTCTTAGTTTGTCGCGCAGTCCAAAGCGCTGATCAAATTGGTCACATCTTGTATTGGTTGTTGAAGTCCGAAGTTCACATTGATGTTGTTCGTGATCGATTTTCACTAATTCTTGCCGAGTATCTTCGCGCTGTTGAGCCAGAAGTAAGGACCGAGCTTGGTCATCAAGGTTTTGTCATGCGTCGTTTGGTAGCCATTGCAAAAGATGTTAATGAGTGTGAGGGTGGCAAAGCTGCAAGAAAAAAGTTGTTGCACGAGAGACTTCGAGCAACTGCTCTGCCTGCTACATTTCAGCTGCCATTGAGTCCAGATGTCATTTGTGATGGCATTCGCATTGAAGAGTGTCGCGTCATGGACAGCAAAAAGAAGCCGCTGTGGCTCGTCTTTGATGCAATTGAGTGGCGTGATGTTCATAACAATGATGAAGGAGAACCACTTCGTCACTTCAAGTTCCCTGTATTGTTCAAAGCCGGGGACGACTTGCGCCAAGATCAATTAACGCTGCAGCTACTCAGCATCATGGATAACGTGTGGAAAACAGCCGGCATGGATTTCCAACTCTCTCCTTACGCAGCTGTGGCAACTGGAGATCAAATCGGTTTTCTTGAGGTTGTCCAGCACTCAACGACGCTGGCAAGTGTAGTCAAAGAAGGCACCTCGTTGGATCGGGGAAAGAAGGGTTTAATGGCACGATTCTCTGCTGCTAAGAAGGCTGTGTACAATCGTGATTACATCAAAGTTTGGTTGGAAGCTGAAGCAAAAGAATCTTTCAGGTCGGGCATCGTTCTGAATCCCTTGTTGCTGTCAGATCGTCAGAATCGTGATCATGAGGATAAAGATAATAAGGCCGAGTTGGGTGCTACTGCAGCACAAACGCTGATAGAGTTCAACAGAAGATTTATGCTTTCGTGCGTCCCTTCTTCTTTTCTTCTTTTCTTCTTTTCTTCTTTTCTTCTTTTCTTCTTTCTTTGTATCTCACATATTTTTTCTTTTTTTTTTTTCTTTCTTCTTCTTCTTCCTCTTCTTTGTTTTCTTTTTTCTCTGTCTCTCTCTTTCTCTGTTTCTCTGTTTCTCTGTCTTTTGATTTCTCTCGTCTCTAGTTGTGCTGGCTACTGCGTTGCAACTTTTATTCTGGGTATCGGAGACCGACACAATGACAATATTATGATAACAAGAGGTGGAAGATTTTTTCACATTGATTTTGGTCATTTTCTTGGAAATTTCAAAAGTAAGTACGGAATTAAAAGAGAAAGAGCACCTTTTGTATTTACGAACAGTATGGTCGAAGCGTTGGGTGGTACTGAAAGCGCTCTCTACCTTGAATTTGTGGAGATGTGTGGGCAAGCTTTGAATATCATTCGACAGAAGTCTAGTTTGTTGATTTCCTTGTTTCGTCTCATGATATCTTGTGGGATTCCAGAGTTGGAACGAGAAGATGATATTATTTATTTGAGAGATAAATTAATGTTGGAAAAGACAGACGAAGAAGCGGCAGCAGCATTTGCAGAGGAAATTGTCAAGAGTGCAGCAACCAAGACGACCCGTTTGAATGACGCCGCTCACATTTTCAAACATGGATAATAAATAATAAATAATATTTGATACTATATACTATATCTTCCTTTAATTAAAGACAAAATACAAATGACAGCTCAAACATGTTAGATGTTAGGACCCGTGTTTTATAATCAAAGAAAATAACTCTACATGTATGTATGTATCGAGATATCTAATGTACAATCAACAACAAAATGTAATTTTTTATTTTAAAGACCGGCTTAAAATAAAAAACATTTATTTTTATTCAAATTGGGCCACATACCTTCGAAATGTTAACACTAAAGCTGCAAACGCACAAGGGAAACTAAATATGATAAGAATATCAATCTTCCCAAACTTTCTCTGCCAAAAATATTCTATTAACAAATTTATGCAATGAAACATAACAACTGCTAATGCACAAACAGCACTATACATGACAAAAATATCTACTTGGAATACACGATGCCATGGCTGCTCTAACGAGTACGTTCGAAGATGAGTATTGGAGGACACAATGCTTGATTCAA
>Ga0307997_10000621_pt1 | contig 16242 bp, 12 predicted proteins | sample Davwhametageno36_FD_203165 | JGI IMG/M metagenome (GOLD analysis project Ga0307997, IMG submission 203165) | Marine microbial communities from Davis Island wharf, Antarctic Ocean - #36 | ecosystem: Environmental > Aquatic > Marine > Unclassified | place: Antarctic Ocean: Davis Island wharf... | reverse complement strand
GCCAATATTGGTGGCCACACCACCAGACTTCTTATCGGCGCCCTTCCATGACTTGAGATACCATTTACCACGGGAGGTCAGGTAGGTCAGATCAACATCAAATATATGGTCCTTGGGAGCCGCCGCTACTTTTTCGCGGAGCGCGATAATGGACGGGTGCAGTCGCAGCTGCAAAATAGAATTAACGCTGGCTCCATAGCTTTTTTCGTAGCTATGCAGCATGTCTATATCCTCTGAATACAGAACCAATGGTTTTTCGCAGATTACATCAATACCGTTTTGCAGAGCGAACTTCATGTGGGGAACGTGGAGATAATTAGGGCTACAAATAGCTATGTAGTCTAGGGTTTGTCCCTTTAGTTTTTGGTCTTCGATAAAAGACGCAAACTCTTCAAACTCGGTGAAAAATTCTGCTTCGGGAAAATGGCTGTCCATGATCCCCACGGAATCGTTAACATCCATGGCTACGACTAGATTATTACCTGTCTCTTTAATCGCTTTTAGATGCCGCGGAGCTATGTATCCAGACGCGCCTATTAGTGCAAAATTCTTCATTTACTGTTTCTCATATTAAAGTCTAAAGACTGTAAAGCCCGCATCAATAAGCGATTCACGCTGGTAGAGCCCTTTTACATCAGCAACAACAGGGTTATGCGAGCTAGTTAACTCCATTAGATCCGTCGCGCTGAGGGCTCTAAATTCATTGTGGCCAACGGCAACAACAATTGAATCTAAATCTTTCAAATCGTCAAAACTCACCAGATTGAGCCCATATTCTTGCTTCACTTCTGCAGGGTCTGCCCAGGGATCGGCAATCACAACATCAACGCCCCAGGACTCGAGCTCACGTATTAGATCAACAACCTTACTATTGCGAATATCTGGACAGTTCTCTTTAAAGGTGACGCCCAGAACAGCTATTTTTGCTGAGGATAAATCGATGCGGTTCTGCACCATTTTTTTAATGACACATTTGCCTACATAGCGTGACATATTGTCGTTAATACGTCGGCCAGCAAGAATAACCTGAGGGTTGTAACCCACCATTTCTGCTTTGTGGGTTAGGTAATAGGGGTCTACACCAATGCAGTGTCCACCCACCATACCTGGCTTAAACGGCAAGAAATTCCACTTACTACCCGCGGCTTCAAGAACGTCTAGCGTATCTATGTCCAAACGATCAAAAATAACTGATAGCTCATTAACTAGGGCAATATTGAGATCTCGCTGAGTGTTTTCGATAACCTTAGCAGCCTCTGCAACTTTTATAGAGGCTGCTGGAAAGGTGCCTGCCTCGATAATAGACAGATACAATTCATCGACTAGCCTAGCAGTCTCAACATCTGAGCCACTGGTAACCTTTTTGATTTTTGTGAGGGTATTAACTTTGTCGCCAGGATTAATTCTCTCTGGACTGTAGCCACAGAAAAAGTCGGCATTGTATTGCAACCCAGACATCGCCTCGAGAATAGGTACACAAACTTCCTCGGTACAACCCGGGTATACCGTTGACTCATAGATAACCACATCGCCCTTTTTCAGAACACTAGCAACGGTTTCACTCGCACGCTGCAATGAGGTGAGATTTGGCCGATTAGCTTCATCTATAGGTGTGGGAACTGTCACTATGTAAATACTGCAGTTACGGATTTTTTCAAGGTCAGCGGTTAATGACAGTTTACTGGCCAGGGATAATTCGTCGGGAGCAACTTCGAGGGTATTATCAATACCTGCATTAAGCTCTGCTATACGTGCGTCGTTAATGTCAAAGCCAACTGTCTCTCGGTTTTTACCGAACTCGACAGCCAATGGCAGACCCACATAGCCAAGCCCAATAATGGCTATCTTACCGTTAATATCTGATGCTAATTTCATAGTTTTTTATGACACATAATTAATTGATTCTTGATGCTGGCTCTGAAGCGGCCTTTTTTATGGTTAATTGCTCCCCTACCTCAATCTCTAACTCAGCAATTTCTCCCCTTAGCTGTTTGTATTCGGCCTGCTTGTAAGCCAAGAACCGCCGGGTAATGGCTGCCTTTTCGAGCACCCCTTGAGGAGTTAGCAAATAGGCGTAACCCAATTTATTATCAGAACGCCTGAAGTTACCCAATTTCACCCAGCCTATATCTACTAGGGCCTTAATAACATAATGGGTCTTACCCAAGCTAAGCCCCAACGCAGACGCCAACTCTCGCTGGGTAAGTTGAGGGTTCTGCTCTAGTATTTTGAGCGCTCTTAGTTCTATTTCTTCAGGAGTCATGGGTCAAATATTTGTCTCTTAGTGTCAATCGCTAAGCATTAACAAGGAACTACCGTTTTGTTCACGCTGTGAACAGGCGGCAATCTTACCACAATAGCGCATAAATACTATGCACTAGTGAACTGAATAATTTTGGACAGCTTGGTCAGATGACGCTGGAATACTAGTGTGAAATGCACTTAGAAATATTTGTGTAAAGTCGAAATGTACTAGAGAGAACCTCTAATTTAAGCTAGTTAGAGGCTACATGTTGGCTGACTTTGCGATTTAAACCAGACATGATAAAAACCGCTATATATACAGCGAGCTGCCCAAGAAAGGCAAATATCCAACCATCACCGGTTACCGGCCACCAGCCTGCAATATAGCCTGTTAAAGCCACCCCTGAACTGGCTGATGCAACGAGCAGGCCGGTGAGGGAATTTGCTAAGGTTTTTGAATTCAAGAAACCTTGAAGATAAAAATATATACGATTGTGCAAATGATCATTGTCGGGCAGAAACATAGATCGGCCGATTAATAGCCTGCGTCCCATGCTCACCAGTAATTCAATGCAAGGATACATTAACAATGTGGCAAGAAACGCCGCTGAAAAGGTTCCCTCTGAATATAGAAATAACCCTGCAAGGACTACCGCAGCACCAAGCCCATAGGACCCTGCATCACCCAAAAATAAGCGCCCAGAGATCAGATTAAAGATTAAAAATAAACCACTACTTGTCATCAGTGCCGAATAGACTAAGGCCCCCGTTTCTAAATAGAAAATTGTAAAGGCAATAAAGAACACCCCTGGCATCAACCCGTTTGCACCATCCGCCATATTGGCAGCATTTAAAAAGCCGACACAAAACAGTATGGTTAATATCCAAGCAATCGCAGGGACACTTAGGGCTATATCGATAATAGGAATACCAATCTGAGTGGGCACTAAGCCTGGCCATAACCACAGAACCAGCGTAAAGATTATTGCTTTAAGCAGAAGCCTATAGCGCGGCGAAAGGACATTATTACGAAAGTCTTCTACTAGCCCCAGGCAAGCACAGGCCAACCCCCCAAACCAACCAAAAGCATAAACACCCAGAAAGCCCTCGTCTGACTGCATCATTCCAGAAACTGCCGCTAACAATAAAATAATACAGGTTATAATTACTACTGCGAGCCCACCCAATCGCGAGGCATTAGCGTCAGCAATACCATGCTTTTCAACAGCATCCTGAGCGTAGGTTCGACGTGTTAACCACTGCAGAATTAACATAACCACGAGTCCAAATAAACCAAAGAAAGCACTAGCAAAAACTATCATGACCGATAATTTTATGAGATCCTTTTCAGACAGTAGAAAATTATTCATGGGTTTAGCTCAACTACCTCTGCAGTCTTGATTTGGTCACAAAGGACTGCGCCAATACTAACAATGCGCCCACTAAAGACCCTAGCAGGGTAATCAACACACAGATCAATGCACGGCTTGGCTTGGATTTTATTTCAGGAAGCATAGCGCGATTTACCGTATTAAAGACATATTCTGGGGTTGCCTCGGCCAACATTTTGCTCTTTACCTGTTCTTCAATGATCTCATAAAACACTTCACGCATATCGGCAATCGCTGTCTTCTCAATCTGTACTTCAAGGTATTGAATATTTCGGTTAACTTGCTGCAACTTACGCTCGCGCATATGCTCATTAATGGCGGTAGTAAATTTATCGACCCAATCTCTAGTATGCTCTGGCGAGAAATACTCTAGGGAAATGGCAACCAACCCACCTTTATTAATTTCAGTTACCGTAAGCCGGGCTAGAAATGCCTGGTAAAGTTCCCAACTGGTAGGTTCTGAGCTTCTACCAGGAACGGCTTCGCGCAGCCATGTTTTAGTTTCAGAGTTAAATAGGTCGGCATCTATCTTGAGTTGGTTACTGTTTCGATCCCAGCCATAGACCGCCATCAAAGGGACTGCAAGATCATTTTGCTCGATGAATTCAACTATAAAACTCTGAGACTTCATGATTTCCAATGCCCGCTCAGACTCCCCACCGCTGTTACCACCGACGTTAATCCCCGCAAGTGACGCCAACCCACCAAGCTGTGAACTCATTGACCCTAACATAGAAGACCCGCCGCCTTGAGACGGAGATATTACTGCAGTAGCCTTATATTCATTGGCAATGGATAGCGCATAAATTACAGAGACTAGAGCGAATACTGCCGTCACTGCGACAATAATTTTTTTGCCGGCCCACAGGACTGCAAGCAACTCACCTAAGTCTACTTCGTCACTATAATCTGATGCCGACCGTCTTTCATTTTGCACGGTAATTTCTCCTTTATCTGCCAGTAATTAAAATATACATTTGCCAGCAGTTGCCTTGCTATGCAAGACGATTATGATTACTTCGCTTATTTCTGTAACTGATTAAGCGCGGCCGCCCCGAGGGAGAGCTGATAGATAATTTGACTCGCCTGTGTGAACAGCGGCAAACCTTTCAGCTTTTCTTCTGTCTCTAATGGCACCACGATAGTATCACCGGGTGAGATGGAGCGGCCTCCACCGGAAAAGGAAAACAACCTTCCCTTTGAGACCTCAACGGCTCCCGATGCTTTGACCACATAGACTGCCTGCTTATCTGCATCGTCTTTATATCCCCCGGCCTTGCCAATATAGTCGCCCACGGATAATCCAGCAGTAAAAGTAAATACCACTGGCTGATAGACTTCACCAATAACTGATACCGAGGAACGGAACTGGGGGATTTCGAGCACATCACCTGCTCGCAAAATGATATCTGCAACTGAACCATCTATCACTGCGGCAAGATCCACTACTAACCGGCCTGTCGCCTTAACATCTTCAAAAGACTGTAAGAGTGCATCTTTTGCTTGCTGAGCACCATTTGCGTCACCCGCCTTATCCCCAACAGACTTAACTTGTTTTTTCTCGAGCTCATCAAGCATATCTTCTTGGAGCTTCTTAAGTTGCCTGCTTTCTTCCTTACGCAGGGACTCTCGAGTAAAGACCGCAGCCTCTAAAAAGGCCAGATTGGTAAAACCACCCGCTCTTTCAATGACTTCACCTATGGTTTCTCCGCGGTCAAAGTCATATATTCCAGGTAACCTAACCTCACCTTTTAACTCGATCTTCGTCGACTTGTGAAATTCAGGCAATAACCTTAATGTCACTGAATCTTGAGGCTGTAACTTAAAACCATCAACTCCCAGTGCCATTTCATCACGGAGATTAACTGCAAATACCCTATAATTTACGCGATTATTGTCTTCAATATTTACTCTGGATACTTCCACAACCTCACTATACGCCGCCTCGGCCAAGCCACCCGCCGCCAACACCAAGTGCGACATAGTCATTGAATTTGTCAAAGGATAACGGCCAGGAAATTTGACTGCACCAGACACAGATACAATCTTTGTAAAACCACCAGAACGAGATTGCGCGGTGAGTTGCTCCAAAGTTTCCTCAAGATCTTCCTCACGCTCTTCAGCTATTGAGAAAACCCGAATACTGTCCCTTGCCTGCAAGCTAATATCTGCCTCTGAACCTGGGTTGTTAATGACTGACTCAAGGTCAATTCCAAGGGTCTCAATTTCGCCCGCTTCCGAGCGTTCCCTGACAAGGAGAGCATAATTTATATCTACTTTTGATGGAAACTGGTCCAGACTCTTAATTAAATCTGAAGCACGCATGCCTGAACGCCAGCTAAATTGACCCGGCCTATGCACATGGCCAAGCAGAGATACGACATTTTTCTGATGCTCAACTGCAGCACCCACATTCAGGTGATCACCAGTCTTAAGGACCTGGTTAGAGGCACTTAAATTGGATAAATTGACGTCCACAACCGTCATAAACCCATTGCTGTTAACCCGATCTATACGCGCATTGTTAGCAAATGCTTTGGGATTTAACCCACCCGCTAATTTAATTAAATCATGGACTGATGTCTGAGCCTTAATCTCATAAATTGCAGGGCGACGAACCTCACCTGAGACCGAGACTACATTGCCTAAGGTTGGAATGTAAATTACGTCAGATGCCTGTAATCGTAGATCGGCAGAGGTATCACCTTTCATTAACAGATCATAGAGGTCGAGAGTGGCAACCAGTTTGCCTGCTCGCTTGAGCTGTATATTACGCAGAGACGCAATATCAGTGACACCGCCGCTGCTCACTAGGGCGTGAGTAATCGTTGCCAATGAAGAAACGGTATAAGCGCCTGGACGAAAAGCCTCACCCAGCACAAATATCTGCATTGTGCGCAAATTGCCCATGCTTATACTGGCCTGCACCCCAATCATTTGGGCTGCTATACGGGTCTTAATCATTTCTTTAGCTTCGCCAAAGGTTAAACCTGCCAAGCCAACGGGCCCTATGCCCGGGAAATCAACCACGCCATTGCGATTAATTTCAATTGAATATGAATCATTAGTTTTGCCATAGACTAGCACTTCCAACGTATCCTCCGGTCCTAGCAGATAGTCTGCGGGCACAGGCACATTGGTCGTGGGGGCAAACGTATTGGCTTCACTGGCGAACAGGTCATAGCCGTAGGGCTTTAGTTCTTCTTCTTTCTCTTTTTTCTCTTTTTTCTCAAAGGACTCGGTCTCCGGGTTCCACTGCCAATCGAAGTCTTGGTCCTCTGCAAACTCATCGGAGTCGCTATATCTTTCCCTATCTCTATTTCTACCCCTGTCTCCACCTTCATTCTCAAAATAATCTTCAGGTGATGAGGCTGTGCGTCTGGGGCTAGCCGGCGGTCTGTCATTTAGACCATCTGACCGCTGCTCGCCTGATGCTGAATTTATGCCTCGGCATAATTTCTCTAGATCATAGCCGGCGGCTTTGGCCATGGAGAGATTTTCGTCAGTCATATCTCGACACATACGCTGAGCGTCGCCAAGCCCCTCTTGAGCAATTGCAGTCATAGACAGGCACAACGCTAACCCTACCAGTCCAAACTTCCCCATTAACAACTTATTCATAAACTCTCTTCTTCTTATTGGAGACTTATTATTTAGTCTCTAGCTTGTAATTTGCTTAAGGTAACAAACCCAGCACCACCATTTAAACTCTGACGGATGAGAGTAATGGCTCCCTGTTTGCTGACTAAAATACTATTATTGTACTCACCCGACCCCTGACATGCCTGCGTATATTGAATCACGTTAGCCAGCTCGGCTCGTGCCCAAGGCTTACAGGCCGGATAGGTTGTTAGCCTATTACGCTGAGTGAAATGCCTGCCTTCAATATCATCTTTGACAGACCAACTTCCTCGCATCATTCCCAATCCGAGTGCTTTAGTGACTGTCCAGCCATCGAAAAAAACTTGATCACCTTGCTGATTCGAGAATAGAGTTCCACCCTCAAATGCAAGGGCCTGAACCTTCGTGCGATAGTCGCCATAGCGAATTATCCAGGTACTATCCGAGTGGTCGTCGGGTGTTCCCTTGACCATCTCTATGATAGTCGACAATTGGCTGGACCTAATAGAGCAACCACTGACCACAAAAAATAGACAGACTGATATGCAGATGGATAGCTTATTATTCATCGCGACAGCCTATAGGCATCTTCTTGCAATGCATCGTAGCGCACTCCACGTAAATCCCACCAGATATTACCACTAAAATCCTCTAGCCTCGCCCCTCCATCTCGCTGGACAGGCCTAATTCGAGTGCTGTAGCTCGACCTTACATTCTTATTGAGCAATGTATGTAAGGGTATTTTGAAAAACATGCCTTTATCAAAACTGCCCTCACCAAAGTCATCAAATGGTACATCGGTGATAGTCGCCCACAATCCGATCATCCAACCATTGGAAAAGGTGCGCCTCGCCTCAACAGTGGCGCCCACATCTTTGGCTAGATAACGACCAGCATGCACTGCGAAATCAAAATTATAAAATGGCGAGGCCCAATAGGCGCTAGCGAAAGCTGTAGCCGTCTTGTAATCCAATAGTTTGAAGCTTTTATCATAGGCTCGTTGCTGCAGCCAATTAGCACTCAATCCAAATGCTAACCTGGACTGATAGGGCTGATACAACAGCTCCCCACCAACACCACTGTACATTTCTTCTAGCACTCCGACATAGCCTCGATAATGGAGCTCTGAATTCAAACTACCGCGGTTTTCTGCAAATAACGAATCAAGTCCTGTGGAGCCCTCATTGAGATACTTAACAATATCGGACCGCACTCTGGGTAGTATTGAGTCCGACTCCCGATCATTGTCACCAAAGGTGTTGGTAATATCTATGCCATAGGTACCACGCACGGACCAATCATTTGGCAAGATAAGACTGGCGCCTAATTTGCCATAGAGTTGATATCGAGCAGGGTCGTTAGGGTCAAACAACTGCAGCTTGGTCGATAGGTTGGCGTCGATAAATATTTTATTTTGAACGAAATCTGTTCTGTATTGCGCCTTTTCTGCGTCGTCTACCGGCAGTAGTTTTACCTCACGACGGAATTCCGGAACTGCTGCATATGACGTTGCTGAGGGCCGACGAGCCGGCAAGGTATATACTTGGTGCCCTTCCTCTTCGATAACAAACCTTAAAGACCTTACTTTTGCTGGGAGATGTAAGTCAGCTAAAACCGTCATCTGTGCAATCGCATCTGCCCAAATTGGATAGTCCTTGTTCCCCATTACGATAGTTGCAATATCAGTTTTTGAGTCAATGGTGGTTGACACCAAAATTAGCCCCGAACGCTCGGCATCATAGAGCAATAGGTCGTACCACTTGCCCTTGTCCAACATGGAAGGTAAATCTGACGCCGCTATATCTCTGCTCGACGTCATCACCATGGGTGGTCGACGCACAGGCCGAGCTTTGGTATCTATAGCCGCTTGCAGGCTGACGCCCCATTCTTGATTGTGCTGATGAGAAAGCGACAGTGTGACTCCCGGCAACGCCTCCCATGAAATACCTGCACTCCACGGACTTTTAGGCTTGGACCCGCCCTGTAGAGACTCCCAGAGATACTGGTCAGGGTTATATTCAAGCATCACAGATAGCGGTAGAGAGCTTGGATTGTAGCTGACACCGCCAAATAGACCCACCTCTGGACCACGGAAAAATGTGCCTGATGAAAACTCACCGCCTGTACCAGAAAAATTATCGCGAGAGGCGAATGAGTCCGATAATTCTGCCAATGGATTTTTGAACGATCCATTGCCAGCTAACCTGCCCCATCCCATTCCCATAGTGACATCTACATTACCAAACTGTTTGGATGCAACTATGTATTCGGAGCCATAGACTCCAGTGCCCACAAGATCGCGAATACCAACAGCTAACTGAGGGACGGTTGAGGTTTCTCGCCAAAGTAGCAATTTGGCCTCATAGTTGCGGTCATAGTGGAAAAATTCATTAAAACCCGTGTAGCGGAAGGTACCTTCCAGCCAGGGCGTAACCTGATAAGTAATTGCGTAGGAATTGGTAATACTTTGGATCGCTGCTGTTGTGGTCAGAGCGCCGTCTGCAGACATGCGTGCAGTCGGGATATCAATTAAGCCAGTCGTACCGAAATCGGAAGCAAATGCAGCTGGGTTAACAAATAGAAGGATAGAAATTATTATTGTTCTGAATTGCGGCATCAGTTCAACCAAATAAAATGATACAGCGCAAAAGGGGTAACATAGTTACCCCCGTGCAAGTGTCTTTCGAACAACTAGTCTCTTAGGTAGCAGAGGTACTAGAAGTTGAGCTAGTACCAGTAGTACCTGTAGTACCTGTAGTACCTGTAGTACCTGTAGTACCACCTGTATCACCACCACCAGTATCACCACCACCAGTATCACCACCACCAGTATCACCACCACCAGCGTCATCATCTGAATTGTTGTTATCGTTGTTATCAATAGCGCTTGCAACAACGACTGCGCCTACAACACCAACTACAACTGCAGTTGCAACAGACATTCCGGCAATCGTACCAGCTGCAGAAGCAGTTGCGGTTCCAGCAGTTGCGGTTCCAGCAGTTGCTGATCCAGCTGCCGCTTGACCCAAGCTAAGTGGAGCAAACAAAACAGCAGAGAGTAATACAGCTAAATTTCTTTTGGCAAACATAATATCGATTCCATTATTCTAAGTTCTGAGTCTAGTAGCTGCTTACACAGCTGCTCTGACATCATTAAAATGCCCCCTGCAGTTACTCTTACAGGAGACTTCTTCCTTAATTATAAACCTTACTGCTGTCCTAGCAAGCACGACAGTTAAGGTATGCATTAATGTAAGATTTCCATTCTACCCATAGTAAATACTAATGTCACGTCAAAACTCACGGCGCCTATATAACAATGTAACTACAAAGCTTAATTGACTACTCTTTTTTTATACACAACCAAATATAAAGGGTCTCAGCGGGATTTATGACATAGTCTGGTGGGCTAAAGCTCTGCTACCCAACAGCTAAAGCATTATTAGGATATCGTGTTATTGGGTTAGCTATCTATGCAGTCTGATAAAAAAACGGGGGAATGCGCTAGTCTTTATGGGTAAAGCAGTTAATAACAAAGAAGCCTAAAGCGCACGCAATCCGAAAAATCAGAGATCGGCAAGAACTTTGCTTTAGACGCCAAAGAAGGTAAAAAATACTGCCATATCAGAGAATTGGTTAGTCAAACCTGTATGCTGAGGAAGCGCCCAGACTCATACTGTTGTCTTATCGCCCGAACTCATCAATAAGGCTATCTATGTAGCGACTATTTATCTCTGCCTTCCCCAAAAGGAAATCACGCTTTCTTTCTACCGCAAATGAGCTAAAATAATCTCTGTCAAGACTATCGATAGCACAGATTTCCTTCCGTGACGTTGTCTTGAGTAAAATCCATGCCTCCATTTTCACCTTCCTTTGTGAATTATTTTTTTTGACTGACTGTCGTTCACCGAATTTTATAATCTGAATTTCATCAATAGAACCGACAGCTAAGTTCACCGCGACGCACTTAAGCACTGCACACTCCAGTACAGCTTAATTTACACAGACTCGAGCAATGACAGCAGCTGTAACTCTAGCTCTGCCAGCAGCTCTTTATCCCCTCTCGTTTCAACATTAAGCCTGACTACAGGCTCAGTGTTGCTCATGCGTAAATTAAACCGCCAAGTAGGAAATTCCATAGAGATTCCATCAGTAATATCGGTAAGTATAGACTCCGATTCGTAGTACTGACGCACTCTTTCAATCGCCGCAGCGGGGTCGGCAATCTTACGATTTATCTCCCCCGGCGAGGGATAGGCCTCGACCATCGCCTCAACTAGTTTGGACAGTGGGTTGCCACTGGTAGTTATTAATTCCACCACCAGAAGCCAAGGAATCATGCCGCTGTCGCAGTAAAAGAAGTCACGGAAATAATGGTGCGCACTCATCTCGCCGCCATAAACTGCGTCTTCCGAGCGCATGCGTTCCTTGATAAAGGCATGGCCCGTTTTAGACTGAATCGCCTGGCCACCGCCACGCTTAACCACATCAATGGTGTTCCATGTTAGACGTGGGTCATGCACTATTTTGGCCCCGGGGTTTTTGCGTAAAAACGCCTCGGCTAACAGACCAACAATATAATAGCCCTCAATAAAGTTGCCCAGCTCATCCACTAGAAAACAGCGGTCAAAGTCTCCATCCCAAGCAATACCCATATCTGCCCCGTGCTCTAGCACCGCATCGATGGTTGGGCCTCGGTTTTCATGGAGAATAGGGTTGGGAATACCGTTGGGAAAGGTGCCGTCGGGTTCATTGTTAATCTTGATAATATCTATGGGGATATTCTGCTCTTGAAAACGCTGCTCGAGAGCGTCAACCACATGGCCCGCAGCACCATTGCCCGCGTTCATCACCAGCTTAATAGGCGCTATGTTGGCCATATCCACGTAAGTAAACAGATGGTCAAGGTAAGCGTCTAATATGCTGATCTTACTGTAACCGCCCCTTGCACTCGTTTCTGTTGGGGCAAAATCATTGGCCTCTGCCAATCGCTTAATGTCGAGCAGCCCAGTATCCGAGCTAATAGGCCTAGAGCCCTCACGAATCGGCTTCAAACCGTTGTAGTCAATGGGGTTATGGCTTGCGGTTACTTCTATGCCGCCATCGGCTTTTAGATAGGAGGTGGCAAAGTAAACCTCTTCGGTGCCCACCATCCCTATATCGACAACATCGGCACCAGCATCGCGAATTCCCTCACTCAGGGCCATTTTCAGCGCCTCACTGGTCAGGCGAATGTCGCCCCCTAACACCACCGTTTTAGGCTGCAAGAACTCGCCATAAGCGCGGCCTATTCTGTAGGTAATTTCTTCATCTAGCTCGGTGCCTAATTGGCCTCTTATATCGTACGCCTTAAAACAGGTCAGTTCAGACATCTAGGGTAACTCTCCTTTTACAAATAGATTTAACGCGGCTAATCACGCGGGTGATAGATTTAGGGGCTTAAAAGGGCCAGATCAAAGGTACGCCAACAATGACGGTAAGACCGACCAAGATACTCAGTAAAAAACCAACTCTAAAGAAATCGGCAAATCGATAACCACCAGGGCCCTGCACCATTAAGTTGGTCTGGTAGCCAACCGGCGTCAAGAAACTCGCCGAGGCACCAAACATAATAATCATCACAAAGGGCAGCAAGCTCACGTCCAATTCAGCGCTCAAGACCAGCGCCAAGGGAAACATTAATACAGCGGCAGCATTGTTAGTGATCAGCTCTGTAGCTAGTACCGTTGCTAAGTAAAGTAATATTAGACTGATAAATGGATCTGCGCCCGCCATTGTCAGCATGCCCTGAGCGGCTAGGTCCGCCAAGCCAGTTTTTTGAATCGCCAGCCCGAGAGAGAGCGACGCACCAATAGCCAACAGAACCCGAATATCGATGCTGCGTTGGGCAAATTCTAATGAGATACAGCGACTAAATGCCAGTGCGGCTACCAGCAAGAGAGAGGCCACGACCAGCGGTAAAAGCCCAGTCACCACCACCGCAATAAATATGCCCAACAGACCCAGAGTCACCGGTGCCTTGTCAAAATTGGGGATGGTTACATCATCTAGCCGGCTGAGTAATAAGAAGTCGCGGCTGTAGCGATGACGCCTTACAAACCCTCGTGCCGCTTCCAATAAAAGCGTGTCGCCAGCCCGTAAAACAATGCTGCCGACCTTTTGGTTAATTCGTTGGCCATTGCGTGACACCGACAAAATAACACCGCCCAATTGGGTCCGAAAACTAGAGGCCTTTACCGTTTTGCCCACCATATTAGAGACCGGCGCAATCACAGCCTCTATCAAGGCTCGCGAACTGTATGGCACATCTAGCTTAAACACCTCACCCTCTGCCGGCGCTAGCCCAGGAAACTGGCGCAACTCTGTCACGGCTTCCGGCTGACCCACAAAGATCAAAACATCGTTATCACTGAGAATTTCTTCAGGCCCAACCGCCGGGATAATATGCCCATCGGACTGAAGCTCCGACAGAAACCCATGCTGCAAATGGCGTAGACCCGCATCGGCTATGCTCACCCCAGACAGCGCACCCCCGTCCACTACGCGCATACTCACCGCATATTCGCGGGTATCCACACCAGTCTCTGCCACCCCCATACGAGCAGGCAACAGCCGGTGGCCCAACAGCATAAAATAGGCCACGCCGATAAAAATAAGAGGCACCCCAATCACAGCGGGGCTAAAGAGATGCAAACTGTCAGCCTCAGCCGTGCCCTGTAGCATGCCCACCACCAAAATATTGGTGCTAGTACCTATTAATGTGCAGGTGCCACCCAAAATAGAAGCAAAACTTAGGGGAATCAGAAATTTAGAGACAGAGACTTTATGGCGCTTGGCCCAGTCTTGCAGCAACGGAATAAAGATCGCCACCACCGGGGTATTACTGATAATTGAACTAATAAAAGCCACCGGCAACATCACCCGGGGAATAGCGCGGCTAGGCTCGGCGCTGCGGCCCAGCCATTTCATAATCCACCAGTGCAACGCACCACTTTCTTTTAATGCCGCAGAGACAATATAAAAGCAGGCAATAATATAAATAGCGGGGTTAGAAAACCCCAAAAACGCCTCGTCAGGCGTGAGCACCCCAAACAGCAGCAGCCCAGTCATAGCAGCCGCCAGGGCAAAGTCCACCGCCAGCCTGCCACTTAGCACTGCGGCTAAGAAACCGGCTAAAATACCTAGGGTGATCATTGCATCTAAGCTCATGGGCACATCACTCGTTTGCAGCTACGTGGACATTTTTGCGCGTATAAAAAAACCGGCTGCACAGGCAACCGGTATTTTACAGCGCTGTTACTTTTAAGTTTATATCATTCGAGCACAATTACACTCTCATTTTTCTGCAGAGTTCTAGGCCCTACCCCTTTCACAGCGGCCAATGCGTCAAGACTGTTAAACGGCCCATTGGCTTTGCGATAAGCCACAATCGCCGTGGCAGTTTTTAAGCCAACACCTATTATGCCAGCAGCAATTCGAGAGGCGGATGCTTTATTTACATTAACAGGATGATAATCGGCGGTGATGACGAGAGAGCGCATTTCGTCTTGGGGTTCTGCAACCGCCAGCACTATGGTTGAAATGGCGATGGCTGTGGTAATAATTAAAAAAAGTCGTTTCAATAAAATTTGCATGAGTAAGTTCCTTTTAAGTAGGTTATTAATGGGTGGTCATAACTTCCCGGTGTCACTACTGGTTACTCAATGGTTACCTTTTACTGCTACTTCCTGCTGAGTTAATTCGACAAATATCCCTATGACCTGCTAATACTGGCAAACGATTTTCACCTAGGCCAAGACTGGGTCACAAAACTATTATTTTGCCAGCCTGCAATTGACAAAAAATAGCTCTGTACCTATAGTGCGCACCCTGTTTTGCACAGCAGTTCGCAGATCAGGATCCATCTAGATACATGCCCAGGTGGCGAAATTGGTAGACGCGCTAGCTTCAGGTGCTAGTCCTCGCAAGGGGGTGGAGGTTCAAGTCCTCTCCTGGGCACCAATTATTTAAGTAACCCATTGTTTTCCTTGTGTATTCTTCCAATTACACAGGTAGGGTAGACAATGCGGTATACACAAAAGCATCCTCAACATACATATACTAAACGTGATATATATTATTTTTCTAGGGTAATTCCTAGTGATTTAAAGCATCACTACAGCAAGCCTCGCATAATCCAGAGCCTCAAGACCAAGTCAGCGCATAGAGCTACTGTTGCATCCAAGATGCTTTCAGCAAAGCTGGATGATTATTGGTTAGGCTTAAGACTCAAACAGATAGATGTTCCTGCATCTCATTTGCTTGTCAGTGGCGCTACTGTAAACCTTGAATCAAATCTCCCAACTATTGATGAAGCACTAGAGACTTATCTCAATGTTAAAGGACGTGGCAAGTCTGACCTGTTCTTTAGTCACACCAGACGGTCAATCAGATACCTTACAGATTGTTTAGGCTCTCGCTCTTTAGACCAATACACCTCTGCTGATGCTGCGCAATTAAGAGACTGGTTTGTCTCAAGAGGTTTAGCCATTGCATCAATAAAACGTAACTTTGGCTCTATTAAAGCAGTGGTCAACTTTGTCGTCCTTGAGCAAGGATTGACATGCAGCAACCCATTTAATGGCGTTTATCTTCACTCAGACAACTCATCTAAGAAACGTAAGCCTATTGCCACCAATAACCTAAAGGCTATCCAAGCTAAGTGTATGGAGGTAGATGATGACTTAAGGCATCTTGTATCGTTAATTAGTGATACTGGTATGAGATTGTCAGAAGCAACAGGCTTGATGAAGTCAGACATTAATCTTGATTGTGACTATCCACATATTGCTCTAACTCCCTACCCACACAGACCTCTAAAAACACTATCCAGCGAGCGTATTGTTCCGCTAGTAGGTCAATCCCTATGGGCAGCTAGACGGATTATAGAAAGCACAGAATCTCTTTATTGCTTCCCACGCTATACATCTAGCTCTGGCTGTAATGC
>Ga0307997_10000620_pt1 | contig 16247 bp, 13 predicted proteins | sample Davwhametageno36_FD_203165 | JGI IMG/M metagenome (GOLD analysis project Ga0307997, IMG submission 203165) | Marine microbial communities from Davis Island wharf, Antarctic Ocean - #36 | ecosystem: Environmental > Aquatic > Marine > Unclassified | place: Antarctic Ocean: Davis Island wharf... | reverse complement strand
GTGGTATCGGTGCTATTTTTTCCGTTGCATTGATACTGTTGATAAAATTTTCAGCACTTACTGCAATACTGGAGACAGAAAATTGGGCTTTGTTACTATTTGCACCCGTTATAGCCCGAGTGGTTTTGACTCTGGTATTAGTTAATTTACCTTATCTTCGATCTAATGGGTTGGCGACTCCATTACACTCGCATTTAAACGTCAATGCGATTATGGCAGCAGGATTATTGTTAATTTTAGTTTTACTATTTATTTGGTTTCAGGGGCTTGTGGTGTCGCTAATAGCCAGCTTGGTGGGTTATTTATTGATTTATCAAAGCCTCATAAAACCGCTGAAAGGCACTACTGGAGATATTTACGGTACGGTTGTTGAAGTAACCGAAGCTGCTGTTTTGATTGGCTTAGTGGTTTCGCTTTAAATTGTCATTACCTAAACTGGGCAAATACTGCTGTGTTCTAATTGACAGTGGTTGGCAGTTTACATACTGTTCCCGGTGCTAAATTTATTAGTAGCTCATTCGAAAAAAGTAATTAAAAATAATCACGATTCAAATTTGGAGAAGTCTATTGAAACCGGTAAGAATTGGTTTAATTGGTGTTGGAACGGTTGGTGCCAGCACAGCTCTGGTACTTAAAAATAATGCCTCAGAAATTGGGCGACGAGCGGGTCGTTCTATTGAAGTAATTCATGCATCACGTCGTACAATCAGCCAAGGTATGCCTGCAGGTACAGAAGGCATTCCACTAACAGCCGATCCGTTTGAAGTCGTCAATAACCCAGATGTTGATATTGTTGTTGAGCTAATTGGTGGTTATGAACCGGCATTAGCGTTGGTGATGAAGGCTATCGAAAACGGTAAGCATGTCGTCACTGCTAATAAAGCTTTGATTGCAATGCATGGCAATGAAATTTTTGCTGCGGCTCAAGCAAAAGGGGTAAACGTCGTATTTGAAGCGGCGGTTGCTGGTGGTGTGCCAATAATTAAGGCTATCCGTGAAGGGTTAAGTGCCAATCATATCGAGTGGTTAGCCGGTATTATTAACGGAACAGGCAACTTTATTCTGACTGAAATGCGCGATAAGGGGAGAGATTTTCAAGACGTTTTAGCCGAGGCCCAAGCTTTGGGTTATGCCGAGGCAGACCCAACATTTGATGTTGAAGGTATCGACGCAGCGCACAAACTTTGTATTTTAGGCTCGATTGCTTTTGGTATTCCACTGCAGTTTTCGGCTGTTTATACTGAGGGTATTAGTGGCATATCTACTGAAGACGTGGTTTATGCGGGTGAACTAGGTTATCGCATCAAACATTTAGGTATAGCACGTCGCACTGAGAGTGGTATCGAAATGCGCGTTCACCCAACGTTGATTCCTGAAAAACGTTTGATCGCTAATGTTGATGGCGTAATGAATGCGGTATTAGTAATGGCTGATAAGTTGGGGCCTTCTTTATATTATGGCCCTGGTGCTGGCGCTAACCCAACGGCTTCATCGGTCATTGCTGATATTATTGATGTGGCCCGAACGATAGACACTGATGCCGAAAAAAGAGTGCCTCACTTAGCGTTCCAACCGGAACAAATAGCTGATATTCCCATCCTGCCAATTAGCGAAGCTACAACGGCTTATTATTTGCGTTTGCGCGTAGATGATAAACCGGGAGTCATGGCTGATATCACTCGAATCATGGGTGAGAGTGAAATTTCAATCGAAGCCATTTTGCAAAAGGAGCCGGAGTCTGGCATTACTCAGGCGACGATTATTATGTTGACTCAAAAAATCCGTGAAAAGCAAATGGACCAAGCCCTTGCAAAGATTGCTGCGTTGTCATCAGTAAATGACAAGATTCATCGCATTCGGGTAGAAACGCTGGATGCTAACTAGTCTATAAATTTGATAGTAAAGCTTTTAAGTGGGCTTGTTTATTTTTTGCCTTATTCAATATTGCCTCAGCAGATTAATTTATCTAAGCGAAGTCTGACAACCTAAAAATTGTCTAGGCTTCGTTTAGACAGTATCAATTATCAAACTACAGGCCTAACTTCTATTGTTTCAATTTTACTGGGTATTGCATTATACAGTCCGCTTAACTTAACTGGTCGTGAAGTATTAAGTTGTTTCTTGAGCTGCAACGCTAGACTTAGAGGAGGTCTTACTGATCATTGTAATACCAATGACGACCAACATCATGCCCAAAGCATGATACAAAGTAAAAACTTCATTCAATACGGTAACGGCTAAAATAGCTGAAGTGACAGGTCCCGCTGCGCCGAGAATACTAGCGGTATTGGCGCCGATACGTCGAATTGCAATAGACATTAAATAGGATGGTATAACAGTGCTTAGCACTGCCATGGCTACTGCAATCATATAAAGTCGAGTTGGAAAGATAAGGTCGACAAATTGATGGTTTAACAAAAAGTGAATTAATATCATGACACTTGCGGCAATCATTGCAATTGTCGTAAAGGCAGCGCTACCGACTAGCCGAGCGTAGTGTTGGCTACTCATTAGGAAAATGGCAAAAAAGAAAGCCGCTGCCAACACATAAAGCCCCCCCGTTACCAGTGATTGAGTATCAATGATGGTGAAGCTGTCGTGCAGCATGATGACTGAGATACCAAGATAAGCAACAGACAGGGCTAACACTTCTTTTTTAACGAGTGGTTTACGGTAGAATAATGCCGTTAAGATCAATGTAAAAGCAGGGTATGTGAATAACACCATTCGCTCTAGGTTGACTGAAATATAGCGTAATGATTGCAAATCAAGGTAATTGGCAATGTAATATCCACTAGTACCAACGATCGCTATTCCGAGATACTGACGCCCTTCAATGTCAAATCGATTTGAGCTTTTGATCCAACTAAAATAGCCAATTACCAAATAGAAGGGTAATGCAAAACCCATTCTTAGTGTCATCAATTCAACGGTATTAATGTCATATTCATAGGCTAGTTTAATTAATACTGCTTTCCCAGAAAAAAAGACAATACTGATCAATGCCATCAAGATTCCGATGTTTTGATTTCGGTTGATATTGAAACGTGACTGTAGATTGATAATGAAGGTGGAGCTCATATAAAAATTAGGCTTGGATTAAGTCTGGATTGTAATTCCCAGCTGGCTTAATTGATATGACTATTAGGCAACTATTATCATGACTAATAATCTCGTTCATATAGAATTGACGCTTGCTCTATGCCCGTTAGATCTTTGTAGAATTATAGGATAACCAAGTGCCACTTTTTACAGTCACCCAGCAACCCAAATTTTTTGAATTTGTCGTGCTCATGGCGATGATCATTTCGATGGTCGCGCTATCGATTGATGCCATGTTACCTGCACTGCCTAACATTGCAGCAGACCTAGGTGTGACGAAGATAAATGATAGTCAGTACGTGATTTCTATTTTATTTGCAGGCATGGCTATTGGGCAAATGATATTTGGTCCAATGTCTGATTCTGTTGGACGAAAATATGCGATTAACTTTGGCTTTGCTGTATTTATTATTGGTTGTCTAGTGTCGTTATTAGCCGAAACCTTTTCGATGATGTTGATTGGGCGATTCCTCCAGGGGTTTGGGGCTGCAGGCCCGAGAGTTGTTTCAACAGCGTTGGTTAGAGACCGCTATGAAGGCCGCGAAATGGCAAGAGTGATGTCGTTTGTGATGACTATTTTTATATTGGTGCCGATTGTTGCACCCGCATTAGGTCAGGCCATTTTGATATTTTCAGATTGGCGAGGTATTTTTTGGATGTTTCTTTTTTTAAGCTTTGTAGCCCTAAGTTGGTTCAATCTGCGCCAACCTGAAACGTTGCTTTTCGAAAACCGCATTAAATTTTCTATTAAACAGGTCTTATCTGATATTAAATATATTTGTGCCATCCCAGCTGCCATGGGGTATACCGTCTCCACAGGGATTGTTTTTGGATCATTCCTTGGTTATTTGAGTAGTTCGCAACAAATATTCCAGCAACAGTACGGCTTAGGTAATCAGTTCGTGATTTATTTTGGCATTTTGGCTGCATCGCTTGGCGTGGCTTCATTGCTAAACGCTAAATTAGTGATGCGTTTTGGAATGCGACGGCTGTCTCATGGCGCCACTTTTTTTATTGTTGTTTTATCCGTGCCGTTTTACTTTTTAGCTCAGCACTATTCGGGTATCCCACCGCTATGGCAGGTTATGGCGTATTTATTGGCAGTGTTTTTTTTCGTTGGTATTTTATTTGGAAATTTAAATGCATTAGCAATGGAGCCACTCGGGTCAGTAGCCGGTCTGGGAGCCGCAGTGGTTGGTTCGCTGTCTACGCTGATATCAGTGGCTTTAGGCGTTATTATTGCTAACGCCTATGATGGCACTATATTGCCCTTGGTAAGTGGCTTTGCTCTGCTGAGTATCGGTTGTTTGATGGTAATGGGCTGGACCGAGATTATGACTGCTAGAGCGTTGAAAGGGCCTATCAAAATTTGAGCCTAAGTTTGTTCGTTCATAAAGCACAATATTTCATCTTCGATTAAATGCTTGTCGATCACTAGGCTATGGCAAATAGGTTTATCAAACAGAGCCTGAATAACCGTTGGGATGCCAATATTGGCTGCAGTCGAAATTGATTCAAGAGCTTCCTTATCAGAACGACCCGATTGACCCGTAATAGCCTGATCAATTAACGATGAAAATTTAGTCCATTCAGCGGTAGAGTAGACAATACTAGGTAACGTTTTAAGCGATAAATCGTCATAGACTTTAAAGCAGGTTGCTGTATGTGGACACATCAAATAACCTTTTGCATAATGCTTTTGAATGAAGTGATTGCTCTGCTCGTCAGTGCAAAAGTCAGCGACGAATATTTGCTTTAACGTTGCCAGTTCTTTGGGTTCTAGCTGATAGAAACGTTGCTCATCTAGTTGCTGCATGAGTTCGCGTGTTCTTAATGAGCCGAACAAATCAAACAGTATCCGCTCAACATTGGACGACTTTAATATATCCATGGCAGGCGATGTGGTTTTAACTAAAGACTTGTTAGAAATGTCATATTTGCCTGTATTAATCAGCTCAGTTAGCACGTTATTAACATTTGAAGACACAACTACTTTTTCAACTGGCAATCCCATTTTCTTTGCGTAGTAAGCCCCTAAGGCATTACCAAAGTTACCACTTGGAATATTCAGATAAACCTTGTCTCCCAGTTCTATGACATTTTTCCGCACGAGTTCAAGGTAAGAGTGGATGTGATACATAATTTGAAAAATAATTCGTCCAAAATTTACAGAGTTAGCGGCAGACACCGAAACATTCAATTTATTAAGTTGCTGCTTAAACGTGGGAGAGGCAAGCAAATATTTCAATGCTGCCTGTGCATCATCAAAGTCGCCTTTTATACCAATAACTTTTAGATTTGGGGCTGATTCAGTTACCATTTGAAGGCGCTGCACATCGGATGTGCCGCCTTCAGGGTAAAGGCAAACGACTTGAATGTTTTCGCGGTTCTTAAATGTTTCTAAAGCTGCTGGACCTGTATCGCCACTTGTTGCAGCAAGGATTAAGTATTGTTGTTGGCGCTGTTTTGCTAGAGATGCCAATATGTAACCAAAAGGTTGCAATGCCATATCTTTAAAAGCTCGCGTCGGGCCATGAAATAGTTCACTGACATAGACGTTGTCCCCGACATTAACCAACGGCACAGGATTGGTCGCGTCATCGAATTGATCATATAAAGCAAGCGCCTCGTGTAATGTTTGAGCGTCAATATCAATCTCAAATAAATTTAATATCGATAGCGTCAGCGATTTATACGATTGATTAAGTTGATCTTGAAGAAATGTAGGACTAAATTTAGGTATGGTCTCTGGGCTATAAATCCCACCAAACGATGCAATAGGGGCCAATATTGCATCCGAAAACTTAACTTTTTTTGGAAATAGAGCGTCGTTTCCACGAGTTTCAATAAAAAACATGAGGGTACCAACAATTTATTATCAATCATCACCGAAGTTTTACGATCAAGTTGATAGTTAGAATTGTACGATTATATCTTACCAAATTGGACGAACAAGCTGTTTTGGTTAAGTGTTAGCAATAAACTAGGCTAACAGGACGAAATTTACTGTCTAATCGCTTCAACTTGTTAGTAATTGTGCGTAAAATCCTTAAAATTGTTTGAGACTTTATATTGTCTTATCAAACGAGCTTTCTAGATTCCGTGCTTGTTTGCAGCACGCCAAGGAGTAGTTTAACTTAATTGACTTCACTGTTTAAAAGTTTATCTGTCCTAATAGAATACTTCTTTAAATATTCACTCACCATTTGAGGCCGAATGTCCGATTTTGAAAAGACAAACTTACTTAACCTGAACCGTTCGGGATTAGAATCCTATTTTATTGGTATTGGAGAAAAGTCTTTTCGCGCTAAACAGCTCATGCAGTGGGTTCATCAGCGAGGCATTACTGATTTTGAACAAATGACGGATATGTCTAAGTCACTGCGTGAAAAATTGCAGGCAGAAGCGTGTATTGTTTTGCCTAATGTCGATGTTATACAAAAATCTAAAGACGGCACTCGAAAGTGGTTGTTGAATGTGGATGGTACTGAAAACTCAGTAGAATGTGTTCTTATTCCAGAAAAAGCTCGTACTACCTTATGTATCTCTTCACAGGTTGGTTGCACGCTGAATTGTACTTTTTGCTCGACCGCCAAACAGGGCTTTAATCGAAATTTAACGACAGCAGAAATTATTGCTCAGTTGCATCTAGCGCACCATAGCTTACTGCAGGAAGGTAACGAGAGAGGTATTACCAATGTAGTCATGATGGGCATGGGCGAACCGTTAATGAATTTCGATGCAGTCATAGCCGCGGTTGATATGATGTGTGATGATTATGCTTATGCGCTTAGCAAACGTCGGGTCACAATCAGTACTGCAGGAGTAGTACCTGCAATGGAAAAAATGAGCCAAGTAACCGACGTGAGTCTAGCGGTTTCGTTGCATGCACCCAACGATGCGATCCGTAACGAGATTGTGCCGATTAACAGAAAATACCCAATTCAACAACTATTAGCGGCTTGCCATACTTATATTGATGGCTATAAAAGCCGCAAGATCACGTTTGAGTACGTGATGTTAAAAGGTATTAACGACAGCCTTGAGAATGCCCAAGAGTTAGCGAAACTTATCAGTAATATACCCTGCAAACTTAATTTAATTCCTTTTAACCCCTATCCACACGCTATTTACGAATGCTCGGATAAGGAAACAATTGATCGTTTTCGGGAGCATGTTTCAAGTAAAGGCATTATTACCGTGACGCGCCGAGCTAGAGGAGAAGATATAGACGCTGCTTGTGGTCAATTGGCGGGTCAATTTAAAGATCGAAGTCGACGCAGTCAGAAATATCAACTTAGCTTGCAAGATATTGGTGGTTTAAAGAATGCACATTAAAGCAGGGCTGTTAGTCTGGTTGCTGCCTGTTTTGACGGCTTGTGTTACGGTCGGTGGTGAACCGTTAAATCAAAATCAAAAGGCCAGTGCAATCAATGTGCAACTGGGTCTTGGCTACATGAGTCAAAATAACCTTGGACAGGCAAATATAAAGTTACTGAGAGCGATAGATAAAGATCCAGAATCAGCATCTGCACATAATGCTTATGCGATGCTTCAGGAAAGGTTGCTGGAAAAAGCAGTGGCTCAAAAACACTATAAAATAGCAACTGAGCTCGATCCGAAAAATTCTGAGGCATCTAATAACTATGGTGCTTTTTTATGCAATAATGGCCGGCAAGCTGAATCAGAAAAGTATTTTTTAAGAGCCTTAAAAAATCCTCTATACAAGACTCCAGCATATGCTTATACCAATGCTGCTCGTTGTCTCCTCATAATTGAGGAAAAAAGTAAGGCAAAAAAGTACTTGAGAAAAGCCTTGGCGGCCAAAAGTAACTTTGGTAATGCATTGATCGAAATGTCCGCTATTGAATTTGATGATGGTGACTTTGATGCAGCAAAATATTATATTGACCAGTTTCATTTAGTTGACCGACCGACGGCAAGAAGCCTATGGTTAGCCATTAGAATAGAACTTGGAATTAATGGATTGAATAATGTTGAGGCATTAGGACAGCAGCTTGAGTTGGAATTCCCGAATTCAGCAGAACTTAAATCTTGGTTAGCATTACAATAAATCATGAATGAAATAGAAATAGTTGACGAAAAAGATAGTATACAAGTCAATAATGGCCCTGGTGATCAGTTACAGGCGGCTAGAATTCTTCAAGGCTTGTCCATTGAAGATGTTGCATCACGAATGCACCTTAGCTTGGCTATTTTACAAGCAATTGAAGCAAACAACTTCAGTGACATAACGGCACCCATTTTTGTAAAGGGATACTTGCGTGCTTACGCTCGATTGGTATCGCTCAACGAAGATGAGATGATTCAGTGTTATGTTGAGCTTTACTCTAACAATGACCCGCCCATTAACACCACCAGCTCTTTGAGACCAGAAATTTCATCTCACAACGCTAGTATCAAATGGACAACCTACCTAGTTATCATTGTGTTAATTGCACTGCTGTCAGCTTGGTGGTGGAACAAAACTCAAAACAATTCAGAATCAATTTTATCAAACTCTGATTTATCAAGTGACGCCTCAATAATACAACTGGTTGCTGAGGCTGAGACAATCGTAGTGCTTGGTGAGCCTACTGGCGTTAACGAAGAGCCTGTTGATGAACCAATGGTGAACGCTGATAAAGTAGTTGACAGCAGTCCTAAAGATGATAATGCGGAAATAGTAAATACGCTGGTTGAGGTTGCTCCAGAAAAAATTGAAGCTATTGCGATACAGCCTATTGCAGTTGCGACAATCCCAGTTGAACCTGAAGTTACTCCCGAAATCATTGCATTGGCAGATGCCTCAATAATTGAAGAGATATCTCTTACGACTAGATCTCCGTCTTTTGACGCTTCCCATATAGCACCCAAGGGTATTGATCTTCTTAATATTATTGTAAATGCCGATACGTGGGCCGATATTAAAGATGTTAATAACCATCAATTAGTTTACGACTTATTACGTGCTAATAGAAGTATACAAATTAAGGGGGAAGCACCATTCAATGCGTTCTTTGGCAATGGACGTGGTGTTGAAGTGACTTTTAATGACCAACCAATTGATATTGCTAGCCAAGCGTCGGATGACAATACTGCCCGGTTAACAATAGGTAACGACTAGTCGTGGGAAATCAAGTTCAGGTAATACGTGGAATGCATGATGTTCTACCCTCAGACATGCCTGTCTGGAATCAATTAGAAGATAACTACAGGGCATTAGTGGAGTCTTATGGTTACCGCCAAATACGTACACCAATAGTTGAAAAAACAGCACTATTCAAACGCTCTGTTGGCGAAGCAACCGATATTGTCGAAAAGGAAATGTATACTTTTGATGATAGAAATGGCGATAGCCTTAGTTTACGTCCAGAAAATACTGCTAGTGTCGTGCGCGCTGTGTTGGAAAGTGGCATTGTTAATGATCAACTTCTTAGGCTTTGGTATTGCGGTCCTATGTTTAGGCATGAACGACCTCAAAAAGGTCGTTATCGTCAGTTTCAGCAATTTGGTGCTGAAACTTTTGGCATGTCAGGCGCAGATATTGAAGCTGAATTAATTTTTATGGCCGCTCGATTTTGGAAGCAGCTTGGGCTTCAAGATGTCTCATTACAAATCAACACTTTAGGTAGCAATGAGTGTCGATTAAACTTTCGCAAAATATTGGTTGAATACCTTTCAGATCATCGGTCTTCACTTGATGAAGATAGCTTAAGACGGTTAGAGACTAATCCTCTTCGGGTGCTCGATAGCAAAAATCCTGGTATGCAGGCAATGATTGATAATGCACCGAAATTACAAGACAGCCTAAATCAAGCGTCTAGTGAACATTTTTCTGAATTGAAGTCTATTCTTGACCACGGTGATGTAACCTATGAAGTTAATCCAAGACTAGTTCGAGGGTTAGACTACTATTGTCATACCGTATTCGAGTGGGTTACAGATACGTTGGGTTCACAAGGGACTGTTTGTGCCGGTGGTCGATATGACGGTTTAGTGGAACAGTTGGGTGGAAAACCTAGTCATGCAGCCGGGTTTGCAATGGGTTGTGAGCGATTAATATCAATGCTGGTCGATCAGGGTAAAGCCAACACGGAGCATCCATGCGATATCTATCTTTCTATGCGTGGCGACGATGCGGCACGCATTGGGCAGAAATTAGCAGAAGATTTACGTGATCGTCACCCCACTCTAGGGCTAACGGTTCACTCTGGTGGTGGCAGCTTTAAAAGTCAGATGAAAAAAGCTGACAAATCAGGTGCAAAAGTTGCTTTGATTCTAGGTGAGTCTGAGATTGAATCAGGTTCGATAGCTGTTAAGTACCTTCGTGAAGATCGTCCACAAGTCGAAATTCTGCAAACAGAATTAGCGGATAAATTAACCGAAATCCTATAACTTTCAAATCTTTAAAATGTTTGGCTTGATGCTTTTTTAAACTATCAAGTCGTTTAAATAATTAACAAAAATAGTCGAGAATACAATGGCAACAGATGAAGAACAGGTCGAAAAACTTAAGCAGTGGTGGAAGGAGAATGGACGAGCCGTTGTTGCTGGTATCGTCATAGGTGTTGGTAGTTTAATTGGATACCGATACTGGATCGATTATCAGGAAACTAATGCAGAGCAAGCTTCTAGCCATTTTATTCAAATGGTAGATGCGATCGAATCTGGCAATGATAGTGTTGCAGACGAGCAGGCTAATACGTTGTTAAACCAATATGCCTCTAGTGAATATGCCACCATGGCACGTTTTGCATTGGCTAAAATACGGGTTGAAGATGAGGATTATGAAAAAGCACAGCACCATTTGCAGCAGGTAATTGGTAATGCTGGGGATAGTCCGCTGTCCTATGTTGCTCGTAAGCGTCTTGCAACGGTTCAACTTCAAATGACTGACTATGATAAGGCCCTCAAAACGTTATCAATCGATTTCCCTGAACAATTTGCTGCTAGCATTGAAGAATTAAAAGGTGATCTTTATGCTCTTCAAGGCAAAAAGGCTGAAGCAGCCGGTGCCTATCGTAAAGCACAAAAAAGTCAGCCTGCATCTTCTAATGCGGACTTTTTGCAACAAAAGCTAGATGATCTCGGAATGGGTAGTACGGGATAAATGAAGTTGTATTTTTCACTAGAATCTTGGTATAGACCCTTAATAGGAGCCGGGCTGATTATTATTTTGGCTGCTTGCGCCTCAACCGATAATAGTGAGCCACCTGCACCGTTAACTGAAATCAAAAATGGTCTTAAATTTAATCAGTTATTATCGATCAAAACGGGCGCAGGGATTAGTTCCGGTTCCTATAATCGACAACCATTGCTGATTGGCGATGAAATTCTAACGGTTGATTTTGACGGTTTAATTAAAAGGTTTGATGCCAGAAATGGCAAGCTTAATTGGGAATATGAAACTAACATCCAATCGATCACAGGCTTAATTGGCAATGATAAAATTATCGTTGCAAGTTCTCGTAATGGAGAACTAAATGTCTATGACCGTATTAGCGGTGAATTAACATTACGTTGGTCATTAAGACTAAAAGGTGAAATTCGGTCGGCACCTGTTTTTAATAGTGATAGCTTATTTATTCGAACAGTCGATGGACGTTTATTATCAATATCACTTGATCAAGGCCTCATACGATGGTCTGTATCACACCAAGTGCCTGCTTTATCGCTAACGGGTAATAGCGCCCCAGTATTACATAATGAATTAGTGATTGCAGGATTTGACGATGGGAAAATGCTGGCTTTTGATCAAACAAGCGGTCAAGTTGTTTGGGAAATTGCAGTGAGTCAACCGACAGGACGCTCAGAGATCGAAAGGCTTGTTGATGTAGACGGGCAATTTATTATTAGAAATGGTGTTATTTACGTTAGCTCATATCAGGGACGGATAGCGGCAATACAGGCGATTGATGGCGAAGAATTATGGTCGCGTAAATTTTCAAGTTTTAACTCGATGTCGATGAATGATAATGCCATATATATTAGCAGTGACATAAGCCACATTTGGTCAATCGATCCAAGGACAGGCAGCGCTTTATGGAAACAGGACGTCCTAAATGCCCGCAAAATATCTGCACCCTTGTTATTCGAAGATAAACTTATAGTAGGCGATTTTGATGGTCATGTTCATTGGTTTAATCAGTCGGATGGGGCATTGATCGGCCGCCTTCGTCCAAGTAACAAACGTCACTACTCGACGCCGTTTCAATGGGATAATAAAATTTTTGCTATGGATAGCGGCGGCACACTTAGTTCATTTAAATTGATTCAAAAATGATTCCAGTTATAGCACTCATTGGTCGGCCCAATGTAGGTAAGTCAACCATGTTTAACGTGTTGACTCGTAGTCGTGATGCCATAGTTGCAAATGAGCCAGGCTTAACGAGAGATCGTCAGTATGGTGTAGGTCTTCGCGAAGGTAAAAAATTTATCATCGTTGATACGGGTGGTTTAAGTGGTCAAAAACAAGACCTCGATGACTTGATGGCTAAGCAAACGTTACTGGCACTTGAAGAAGCGGATGAAGTTATTTTTATGGTTGATGCCCAAGACGGCCTCATCAGTGGCGATAGATTTATTGCCGAGCTTGTCCGAAAGTCTGGAAAGCAAACGCGTGTAGTTGTTAACAAAGTTGATGGTATTAATCCTGATCAAGCAGAAGCTGAATTTTATGCGCTTGGTTTTGACCGAGTATACCTAACCTCTGCGGCACATCGCAAAGGCATTAACCCCTTACTCGACCAAATTCTATCGGGATTTTCTGATGGAATAGCGGGTGAAGCAGAGCCAGATGGCCCTACTATTGCGGTTATTGGCCGACCTAATGTTGGCAAATCGACACTGATTAATAGGCTGGCAGGTGAGGAACGTGTGGTCGCTTTTGATCAGCCCGGCACAACACGTGACACCATCTCTGTACCCTTTGAGCGTCATGGTAAACATTACACTTTAATTGATACGGCAGGTGTCAGAAAACGCGGTAAAGTCCACGAGAAAGTTGAAAAATTTAGCGCTATTAAAGCATTAGAAGCAATCGAAAAGGCTCAAGTAGTCGTGCTTGTCATTGATGCACGAGATGGTTTAACTGACCAAGATATGTCATTACTGGGCTTTGTTCTGAATAGTGGAAGAGCACTGGTAATTGCCGTCAACAAATGGGATGGCCTAGAGCCAGAACAGCGTGACTTCAATAAAACAACACTTCAGCGTCGCCTGTCGTTTGTTTCATTTGCGGCTCAACATTATATTTCAGCCCTACACGGGACTGGTGTTGGTGAGATGATGGCCTCTATAGATCAGGCTCATTCATCAGCCTTCAAAGAGTTTAATACACGGTATCTAACCGATCTACTAGAGGAAGCTGTTTTTAAGCACAACCCACCATTACGTAACGGTAGAAGAATTAAATTACGATACGCCCATCAAGGCGGCAGAAACCCACCAATAATCGTTATACATGGGAATCAGACGGAGCATTTGGCTGATGCTTATCATCGCTATTTGATGTCTTTTTTTATTACCAAGTTAAAACTTAAAGGCACACCTGTTCAAATTCAGTTGAAGTCAGGCAAAAATCCTTTCGCAGAAAAATCGAGTCGTTCAATTAATAAGCCCAAGCTTAAGAAGCATGTCTCCAAAAACAAACAGGATGAATCAAGAAGCACATCAAAAAATGCGCCAAAACACGTACAAGTAAAGCATATTAAAAAGAAGCATTAAATTGTTAAAGTCTAGTTGTGTGGGGAGTTAATTTTAAAATAGAGTGAAAAGATTTCACATTTAACATAAAGTATGAAATATGGATATACCTCGAATTGTTGTGACTAACGCTAAAGGTGGTTGTGGTAAGACAACTATTACTACTAATATAGCCTCCCATTATGCCCAGCGTGGCCTAAATGTTCGTTTGTTTGATCATGACAACCAAGGCTCATCATTAGCCTGGATTAAACGACGTCCAGATAGTTTAAATTTAATACACGGTATAGACTCTTCCAAAAATCAGGCCCATCGCTTGACTCGTTCTTGGCAGTTACACGTTCCACCCGAGACAGATGTGGCGATTATAGATACCCCAGCTGGGGCCGATATTTTAGAGTTGGCTGCTTTGTTCAAACCCAATGATTCAATTTTAATTCCAGTTTTACCCTCACCTATCGATATCCACGCCACCGCTCATTTTATAAAAAAATTACTAACTATCGGGAAAACGCGTAACAAAATGATTCGGCTCGCCGTGGTTGCCAACCGAGTGCGTAAAAATACCATCATGTATCACTCACTTGAACGCTTTCTGTTTAGTCTAAATATTCCATTCATTTCAAGCCTACGCGATACACAACTATACGCTCGGGCTATTGAACAGGGTGTTGGTGTTCAGGAAATCAACTCACCTAAATTAGAAATTGATAAAGCGCAATGGGCACCCATCCTTAGATGGTTCGAAGCACCAGTAAGTACTGAATGTTCAACTATAACCCCACTTTTTAGTCGGCAAGAAAAATAACCTTTTTGATTGGCCTAATTTTAAATATTTTTATAGGCTGCCTTCCTCCTTTAAACTTAAAAAATTTTCAATGCGTTAAAAATAAGTCTTAACTGATTTAAATTTTCATGCTGGGAGGGGGTAGAAAACTGAAACTTTATGATATTATAAGAATCTTTTTTTAATCTACTTTACTAATCATGAAATTATTTCAGGTACTTCTAGTTTTAATCACGTTCTTTTTTAGTTTTTCTTCAGTTCAAGCAAATGATGTCGAAGTTGCGTTAAGCTCAGAAACTGCTGAGTTTATGTTCAGATCTGATTCAAGCGTTATCGGTTGGGGCGGTGCAGATTTAGCGGCGGGCTTATTTTTCAATGATGATGACGATATCGTTGGACAATTTAGTTTACTACAAGCAAGGCAGGCATCAGAGTCTACGCCAATGACTTTTGGTATTGGTTTTCGAGGTTATGCAGGCCGATTAGACCTTGCTAAAGAAAATATCCTTGCGCTGGGTGTTGGTGGTGAAATTCGTTATACCATTCCAGGTGTCATGCCAACTGCTTTCTATTTACAAGCTCATTTTGCGCCGAAAATCACCAGTTTTTCAGATACTGAAAGTGTGTCGGACGTATTGATAAGATATCAAATTGAAATTCTTCCGCAAACTATGGCATTTGCTGGCGTACGACTATTAGAAGTTGATACTAAAAAAGTCAATAATCACGGTTTAGATGATAATAAAGTGCATGTTGGTATTCGCCTTACATTTTAATTTCAGCAGATACCGTTTATTCAATATATTAACCGTCATTAATTTAGGAATAGTTCGGGATTGATCCAGGTCCCGTTCAACCCCAGGCTCCAGTGTAAGTGTGGGCCAGTAACACGACCGGTTGCACCGACCTCACCAATGACATCTCCTTTTTGAATTGATTGGCCTAGCTCAACATGGGTTTTACTTAAATGAGCAAACATGGTTATTAAGCCTTGCCCATGATCGATATAGACCATATTGCCACTAAAAAAGAAGTCGCCTAGCTCAATTATTTTACCTGCCGCTGGTGCCAATACGGGTGTACCTTGATCCGCTGCGATATCCATGCCACTGTGTGGACGCTTTTTCTGACCGTTAAATATACGTCGCCGTCCATAACTGCCCGTCATAATACCTTCGACCGGTTGGAGTAGATCGACATTAACCCTCATTGGCGTAAACACTAAGCGTGCTTTTTGTTTACGTTTTTTTTCAGATAGAATTCGATCCATATCCTTTGCGTAGGGATTTACTTTGCGTTTATCTTTGATTTCAATTCTCTGTGTGGTGTATTGCTTGTCGACTATTGAGAAGAATATTTTTTGTAGCGACTTTTCTTCGCCCCAACTGCCTTGAATAAAATGTTTGCCTGGCTTGAGGTTGAGCGAAAGGCCCACAATGGCCATTGATGTCCCTTGGTGCAAAACGGTCAGCACTGGTTTATCTTTAAAGCTAAAGTTGGGTGTTTTATCGACTCGTTTCAAATCAATAAGAGCGATACCTCCAGGCACTAGAGACTGCTTTGGAAATGCCCCGGCTAAAGGTGAGCAAAGCATTAGCAGAGAAAGTGATATCAGAGTAAAAATAGACTGCATAAAATAGACCGCTAGATG
>Ga0307997_10000616_pt1 | contig 16270 bp, 5 predicted proteins | sample Davwhametageno36_FD_203165 | JGI IMG/M metagenome (GOLD analysis project Ga0307997, IMG submission 203165) | Marine microbial communities from Davis Island wharf, Antarctic Ocean - #36 | ecosystem: Environmental > Aquatic > Marine > Unclassified | place: Antarctic Ocean: Davis Island wharf... | reverse complement strand
GTACATTACACACCCAGAAGATGTTATTTAGAAGTTGTGACTCACGGGGTGGTGTAATAAAGTGTTTTAATTTGCATTTATTTTTACTTTTTTCAACATTTATTTTTTTCATTTTTTACTTTTTTCCAATTGCTTTTTTAATAATACTAGTACACGCACCCTCACACCCTCACCACACCACAGACAGATAAGATCGCATGCCTCAAAACTGAGACAGCATGTCACGTGTGCTCACCCCACCTCCACCTACCTCTCCGACTACGTTTTCACCCGACAACACGTCTACAATCTCACCAAGGCATGAACCGACCATTGAAATTTCAATCACCGAAGTCCATCGTCTTTGCTCCCTCCTTTCCAACAAAGATCTCGCAAAAAATCTCAAGAGACTCCATGAACCTCAGCTCGCTTCACCCAAATCGAAAGAGAGCAAGGATGCCGCGCAGCAGCTCCTGGACACGACCATATTTCTCCTTTTCCGTGCAAAACTACACGACCACGAGACGCTGCTGGAGATTCTACCGAGTTTAATTATTTTCCAACGATCTTTCCGTGACGCGGTGTTCCTTCGTGTTCTCGGCACCAGCAGATCGACGACGACAGCGCCGACAGCGCCGACAGCGACGACGACGCCGCCGCCGCCGACGCCGACGACGCCGACGACGACTATGGACGCCAGGTCGTCGTCGCCGTTCACCAAGATCCAGGTGGCTGACACTAGCCTGGCCACCTTGCTGAATGCTGGTGACACGTCGAACTTGCTGCGCGAGTCACTCTTCCACACATTTGAGCAGCGTCCCTCCGTCGTGTATCAAAAGTGTGCCGAATACTTTGAGGAGAGGCAAAGAGGTGAACAATCTGGAGGACAAGCTGGAGGAGGAGATTTTATCAGCATCAAGACCGAGAAGAAGTCGGCGCTCCTTCTGATTGGAAGAATGGTGCTCAAGTACCGACGCCACGCACGTCGCATTACAGAGACGGGTGCTTGGCCTGCTCTCATCAGCATTCTTCGAACGGAGAAAAATCGTGACGTCATGACCATTGCACTGTGGGTTATCGTTCTTCTTCTCCCGCACGTTGCCGGCGTTCTCCCCGAAGTTTTAATCGACATTCTCTACGTTTTGAAGCGATGCTTGACGTCGTTTGGTGGGAGGGGTGGGGACGTGGTGACAATGCAGCCACAGAAAAAAACACGCAGTGGCAGCGATGCTGCTGTTATCTCCTCACCCACCAAGTCGCCTCGTACTACTACTACTACTTCTCCAACTAAGTCTCCCTCCAATCCGACATCCCCAGGCTCCTCCAGGACTCGTTTCACCACGACGCCGCCTGGTTCCTCCACACCGACCTACGCCACTGCCTCACCCTCCCCTCCCATTCTCCATCACCATCAACGAGATCCACGCGCCGCTGCTCTCTCGTCAGCAACGATGACTTCTTTTTCCTCTCGCACTCTTTCACCACCAAACGTGCAGACAGTGGCGGAGGGAGAGACAGTGGCGGAGGCGGAGGAGAGGAGTGGTTCCATTGCCACCATGGAGCCGTATGTCTCTTCTCTCTTTCGCTTTGTCTACGCTCTCTTTCCACACGAGACGCTGACGTTCTTCCAAGCAGAGTGCGAGACGAGCACAAGATTGACAGCAATTTTAGAGCGGCGACTCCACTGGATGCGCTTCCATCCAGCTCTCCTTCAGCCACCTCCCGAGGACCATTCGAACAAGGAGTGGGCGTCACACTCTCCAGAGGAGCTTCTGGGCTTTGCGGACGAGCTGGCAATTCGCTCATCCTCCAGTATGCCGTCGAGCTTGTCCTCCGAGTTCAAGCCTCTGCCGACAATGGAAGGTGGTCGAGGAAGAGGACACAGTAGCATGAGCCTGCTCATGTCTGCCAATGGCTCGCCCGTTCGCAGCATGGAAGTCGTGGTCTCCTCTGGCATCTCTTCCGGTCTCACGATTCCAATCACGACGACGACGACGACGGTTGCGACTGGTAGTAGTGAGAGACCTACCATGGCAACGTCAGCACCAGAGTCGTTTGGTGCTTCGTCAAGAAAGAGCGCGTTCAGGAGTGTTGGTGGTGGTGACGGTAGTAGTGGTCAAGTGGCTGTCGAAACTGACACCAACTCGTCCTCTTCCGCTGTCGGAACTGCTGCTGGAGCTACCGCTAGAGCTACTGCTGGAGCTACTGCTAGAACTACTGCTGGAGCTACCGCTGGAGCTACTGCTGGAGCTACCGCAAGAGCTACTGCTGGAGCTACTGCTGGAACCACAGCGAATGCCAGCTCCTCGGGTGTGGACACGCCACCCATTCGCACGCCACCACAGATTGAGCGTGCTGTCGATCCAACAGCGTTAACGAATCATCTCCGTGTTGAGCTTCAAAAGCATGCGTTTCTAACGCAACAGCAGCTTCCACAACAGGCCAGCGACGTGGTGTTGCTGAGCAACGAGCTGCTGTACGAGCGCTATCTTCGTGAGCAGCAGGAGTGGAAGTTACGCTCCATGCGTCGAAGAATGCACAACCAATCAGTCCAAGTCAAAGAGTCAAGCATCTTGAGAAAGCAGCTGAGGAATCAAATGAAGGTAACGGGTGATCTGCAGGCAGCGATTGCCAAGGAGAGAGAGCAGGCCAAGGGGTACAAGCAGGGACACAAGAAGTGGTCTGCTGACATGCGTGTCAAGGTCATGAGGCAGCGTGAGGAGTATCTTCAAGTTGTTGAGAGAAATGTAGAGCTCCAAAATAGTGTAAACCATCTTCGAGAGACGATTGCGCAGCTCGAGGGAAATTTAGCATCTACTCACACTAAATTGTTCACACTGAGTGGTGTCCGCAGTCTGTATGACGTTGCCAATGGATCTTGTGAGCGTGCAGAGTCAGAGATTGTGAATCTGCGTCGTAATAACTACGTGATGCAGCAAGAGTTTTGTACGAGAATGAAGACGACGATTAATGTGGCAGTAGAGTGTCGCGACAAAATAATTGAGAGACTGAGCTCGCAGTTAGATCAATGTCTGGACGAGCTCCACAAGCAGGAGGTGGTCGAGGAGCAGGAGGAGGAAGTAGAAGAGATTGATATTCGTGATGGGGGAGAGAAGAGTGAGAGGAGTGGTGAGGTGCCGCGTTGGTTGCAGGCAGCTCGCTGCGAGCAAAATTCGAAGAACGAAGGTGTCAACCAAACGACAACTAAGGTGGTAAAGAAGGAGAGAAGTGAGAGGAGGGAGTCATCGTTAAAGGAGGAGAGAGACTCTCTACGAGAGCGAGTCCACGAACAAGTGGATACGCCTAGGGTGCTCGTGCGTCTGCAGCAGCTGATCCTGCAAAGCATGGAGGCGGCGGAGGCGGTAAAGAGCGGTGATGCTGGTGATGCTGGTGATGCTGGTGATGCTGGAGAAGGAAGTGGAAGAGAGGGAGGAGAGAAAGAAAAGAAAGAGTTGCTCGTCTGCCAATCTTTGCCAACAATGCAGGAGCTGAAGATGCTGCTGATTCAAGAGTTTGGTGAGGCACTATGCAGGCGACATGCCAAGGAAATACGAAGAGAGATTGAGCTGGCATCGTCAATTAATCCTTGTGTGTACGGTACCACTCGCTACGTAGTTGCTGACAGAAAAGATGGTGGTGGTGGCAGCAAGAGGAGGAGGAGTAACAGGAGGAGGAATAAAGGTAGTGTGTCGGATGAACTGGCGAGAGCTCAAATAGAAAGGGTAGAGAGGAGCCAAAAGGTTGATAGCAACCATGTGGTATTGTTGCGGGAGAATATTCACATGCTTGAATCGAGAGTGAGCAAGATGGATGAGCTGCTGTGCAGCACGAGAGAGATGTCGAAGCATCGAACGCAAGAGCTGGAGAGAAAGTGCATGTCCATGAGGCAAGTCAACGTCGCACTAGAAAGAAGACTAGTCCTGTCCATGCAGGAGAACGAAAACATGAAAATAAAATACGATGAGGGGTACGCGACAACAGCAGCGATACCGCGTCGGAGAGGTGATGGGAGGGGTGGGAGAAACGCATCCACTCCCGCACGAACTCCCACAAGAACTCCCACACGAACTCCCGCACGAACTCCAGCACGCAGGAACGAGGTGAGTCCACCTGCAACACCATCGTCAACTTCTTCAGTCGACGCATCTCCATCGTCACGATTGTTCGGCCGTGCATCAAACTTATCATCGTCACGATGGGCATCACCCGCCAGGCGAGGTGGAGGCAACGCGACGGCGCGTGATCCAATGGTTGCACGAGAGAGAAATAATCTTGGCAGCGGCGGCAGAAGTGTCCGGCATCCGTCGCCTGGATCCAACGGACGTGGTGTCTCGACGCCAAACTCTCGTGGCGGCGGAAATTTAGGTCGACGAATGTCTGAGATTGTGTTTGGTGCGTTGAAAAAGAATCGGATTCCAGTAGCCAGCAACACTTGATTCTTGCATGCAGATCCATAATTTAATCCATTTTTTAATCAAGGGAAAAAAAGAAATGTGCGTTTTCTATCCTATTTTTTTGTACATATGTAATTTTTGTTACCTTCGTTGCTGAAACAAACCTAGAACTCGAGCATTTTCAGCCAGTGAGAGCATGGCCAGTGGAGTTCCCTCGCGCTCAGAGCCCGCGGGTACTCTTGGTGCTTGGCTAGACATCTTTGGTCCTAAGGATGGCAATATTGTTGGTGCAACGTGCGACCACCTTGGATCTTGCATCCTTTGCTGTCTACGATCTTCTTCGTCTTCGCTGTCTGTCCACTCACCACCATCTCTGTCACCTGTGATGGAGCGCCTTGGTTTGGTCACAGCAAAGCGAGCATGCTTTCCCTTTGCACTCTTTGCCTTCTTCTTGTTAGCCTTCTGTAGCTTGCCGCTGTTAGAGTCGTTGTCACTGTAGCTCTGCACCGACGACCTTTGTTTTGAGCGCTGCCTTGTTGGTGTCGACGCCGGGTCTGATTGCGTTGATCTCGGACGTGGACCATTGTTGGCACTCAACAGTGCTTCTTCTGGTGCAACAAGGAGCTTTCCCTCTGGAGGATCAATATCAACGACTCCATCTGCATCCTCATCTTCAGAATACTGATCTTCCTCATCATCCTCATACTCTTCATCCTCGTAATTGGACTCCTCTTCACCGCCCTTCTGCAATTTCAAAGAAAACAAAAATAAAAAGGTCAGGCGAAATATACGTTAAAAAAATATATATATATATCAGACTTGAGTCTCAATTGGGGGAAGAAAAAAAAAAGATGTACGAACCTTCAACATCTGAGCTTCGAGACTTGCGTAAGGTTTGGGTGACTTTATAGGTGTACAACCTGGTGGACCAACTGGCCAACTACTTGCTGTTCTTGGGTTCAACCAATGAGCTTCACCACTCTTTGCATCTTTGAACACATATTCTCCAACAGGAAAGTTCAAAGAGGAAGATTTGGCTGCGGTGCTGCGAATTGATTCCACGTCATCGTCGTCTTCCTGAAGAATGGAACTGAAATTAGTGATAACACTGGGATTACCAAGATCAGCAATTTCGTCTAAACTTGCTGATGGTGGAGGTGGTGGTATCTCTGGTGCATGTGACACTGGAGACCCTGCGGCAACTTTTTGCCAAAAAACCTCCTCAGAATCATTGCTTTTGTTCTCATTTTTGTCCTCTGGCGATGTAGAAGGCTGAAGAAATATAATTTCAACACCTTCTAGCATCGCACTTCCGTGCTTGCAAAGGCTGTTCCAATGCACCCACGCTGCTGGCCAATCTGCTGGTGGTGCCGACGACGCTTCCAGGCCATCTGCAGTCAAAAGACTACCACTTGTTTTTCTTTGGAGAGAGGAATTTGATGATTTCTCATCTCCTCCGTCAGTAGGCATGCACAAATCAAGCAGAGCTGCCACGCTTCCCTCCACTGCGTCTTTGGCAAATGGGGACAGGTTGGACAGCACCGTACCACAACACTTCCTGACAAATGCATCCGACGAGCGTGACAACTGAGTGACCACTTCATACACACCAGCATCGATCATCTCGTCACCCCTGCTATCAGCACTGAAAGAAAGGCTGCACAGAGTTGAAAGACAATCTCGACGAATATCTAATGGACAACCGCGTGTCTTAATCATTCTGATTAAAATCGACAACACATTTTGATCAATCAGCTGCTCGGCAAACGCGCCTCCTTCCGTCGCAAGGTGGCACAAGCTGATGGTAATTCTCAGCTTGGACATGTCAGAGAGCGACCTCTCATCACTATTGCCGTTCGTGTCCGCATGCACATCGTCTTGATCATCCAGCAACGAATTTGCAAGGCTGACCAACAGTACAATCGCTCCATCGTCAACAATGTCGCGGTAGCTCTGGCTTGTCAGATGATACGAAAGATTACAAAGAGCATCGGCAAAATCCAACTGCATGGCTCGTGTGCACGGTGCTTTCTTCGCAATTTCACACAGCAAACGGACAGCATGATGCTCGTGAACCAAAGATTCATGGTTCTTTTCACCCCACGCTAGACTTCTCACAGTCGCGACTACTTTCTCCAATATACCAACATCATCTGTCTCTGCCAGTCCCCTTAACATGGTGAGACAAAGGCTATCCCCCAAATCATCCACATTTTCTCCGTGCATCGAAAGGTGCAGCAATGCCGTCGTGAGCATTGAGCGTGTGTACGAATCGTAGACATAGCCTTCGCTTGTTTTTTTGGATCGTTTGAAATGTCCCTGACACATGTCATTGAGCATATCAAGACCGCCACGAACAACGAATATTCTGGAAGTTCTGTCATCACTGGCAAGTCGACAAGCTACTTCCGAGGCATAGCGGCGCGTTTCGATCTCCGCCTCCCCACCATAGACACGACACATACGCGAGAGCAGGCCAACCGATTCGCTGACGAGCTTGACGCGCCCGTCCTCGCTGCGGAGCAAAAATGCCACTAGAGCGGACAAGTTGTGTACCACGGCGGAATCACCTTGCAAGGAAGATCCGCTCGTTTCATTGTCCTTCATGTTGGCCAGCACCTCCAAGCAACCCTCGTCAATCAGGCGCTGCTGGCAGTCACGGCGGCACATGTTGCGCAGCACATCCCAGCCACGACACGACGTCAGCGCAACTCGAGATCCGATCAAGCGTGCCACTGCTTTGATGCCACCATGCTCGCTGATTAGTCGCTGGCATCCCATGTCAGTTCTCACAAGATCCGAATAGACCGCTGCAACGAGAGACAAACCACGCTCGGCAAGCGTTTCGTTGTCCTGCAGCTTGTCCAGTGATGAGGCCATGGTCATCGCCCACACAAGACCCTGCTCCACCATTTTCTCTAAAATTTCACCACCGTCCAACAAATTTGCCAGTGCCATCAGGCACGTCAACTTTGTCGTTGCGCTGTCAGAGCGGACGAGGGCAAGAATCATCAGCTCGTTGACGACGCCAGCACCCACGATGGTTCTTGCCGCAGTTAAATCTGCACCCCACGCAAGGTTGCATAGGGCCGTTGCACAGTTCGAGCGCGTGCTCTCGTCGTGTGCGCTCGACAGCGCAATGAGTGACGTGACGGCGCCCGAGGAGACGATGTCCGATGTCGTTGATTCGGAGTCAGTGCAGTCAGAAAAGTAACAAAACGTACGGGAAGTGCAACTTTGAACGACGGCGCTGTCAGTTTTGGCAAGAATACTGAGTGCAGCGCAACAATCGTGATCAATGAGCTCGCGTCGAAGCTGAGCATGCGAGGAAAGCTGGCACAGCAGCGAAGCGCACCACAGCTTAATATCTGGATCGACGTAGGAATCGTCGTCATGCTTTCCAATGACTGCGTCGGTAATAATGGAAGCTCCCTTGCTGACAATGGTGTGACACACTGCGCCGTCGACATGAGACAAAAATGTCAGAGCAGCTAGAGCAGAGCATCGAATGCTCTGCTCCGAACGATCTCGCACGAGCTGCAAAAATGCCAGCACTGGCTCTACCGTCAGACCCTCCAGCTCTAAAATTTGTTTCCCTGTCTTTTCATTGGCCACCAGACCAGCAATTGTGGAAGTCACCTGCTCGATGACGCTCATGTCGTTCGAAGAGATCATGAGATTCATTAACATTAAAAGTGTGCGGTTGTTTGTTACGTACTCACGGGCCTTAGGAACTTCCAACAGACGCTGGATGGTGATGCAGCACAGCCTCTCTGCCTTCCCAGCACCACGCTCAAACGTTGTCAGCATGATGTCGACCGTGCCACCTGACACGGATGGAAGCTGGGTATTTGGATAAATGAGTAAGTTGCACAGGGCAACAAGACAGTCAACTTTGACTTTGGTCGGTCTCGCATCGTGCACGTGCTCAGCATCCAACATGCGTGACAATACCTTGCTCGCACCCTTTTCTAGAATCAACTTTCGGCTGAACGGTCGCTCAGACATGTCGCGCAGTGCCTGTGCACATCGCTTCCGAGTCGCAGGATCATTGTTCTTGGACAACTTTAAGATGGCTGGGAGAACGCTCGTCGCTGCACGACCATCGCCGTGGCCACCCGAAGCTAAATTTCCAAGTGCTTGGACGCATCGCTGCCGTGTTTCTTGATCCTCCTCCGAGCTCTGACTTGCGCTGGCACCACTCGTAGATGCTGGCGAAGAAATGCTGTCCAAGAGCTGCACAGACTTCTGACGAATCATCGTCACGCGGAGCTCACCCTTGCAGTTGGACAAACTTAAGACCAGCGCTGCTGCCGCGTGACGAAAATGATTCATTTCTTTCGGATATTTTCTTGCATCTGCACTATTTTTCATTTGATCCCATGATTTAAACATGACACCCACCACACCCTGCGACACCATTCGAGCGCGATTATTTTCGTACGCCGCGACGTTGCACAGTGCTTGAACCAGAAGTTTTTGGACGTTGAAGACGTTTCCTGTTGTGGGTTTCATCAGGAAATGCGTTAATCTTGACAGACATTCGGCAATCACGTCGATGGCCTGGTCGTACGTTGTTCGCTCGTCAAAGCATGTAGTGAGATTCAAAAGAACACGCGCTCCAAGCGTGTGTGCTAAAATCATTGGACGGCCAGGCCCACCATTTATTTTGTGCAAGCTCTTGGTACTGAACGCCAAGATATCCAGAGCACGCTGCTGCAACAACTTTGCCTCCACACCTTTTTCGTACTTGGCGCAGGACAGAGACGCCAGAGTTCCCAGCATGTGAAGCACCACTGCTGGCTCCATGTTGGGTGCTTTGATCTGTGCTTTTGCAATTGTACCAACAACACCCTGCTCTATCATGCGCTGCCTCATCTCTGGTATGCGTGCCAAGTTGTGAAACGCGATGGCAGAGTTGGTTTGAATAATATTGTCAGCTTCTGTTTCCACCATGTTTTGAAGCGCCGCTAATCCTCCCTCGGAGATGACTGCGAGCGCATTCGACGAATGCCACGTCAAATTACAAACTGACCGGCAAGCATTTTGTTTTGACGTGATGTCAACCTTCTCCATGTTCTTTGCAACGTAACGTGGTGTTTCCTGATGAAAGTTAAAACGATTTGTCTTGACGTGCTCTTGGGCTGGTGTCATTCTCGCCATGTACAGCTGCCCCTGCCAATAATTTCCGGAAGTACCAAACATGTCACCATCATAGGCTGGCAAGAGAGTTTTAATGTGCGGGAGATCAATATGCGCGCGAAGATTTTTCAGATCCTCGTCTTGTTGCTGCTCGATGCTGAGTTTGACTGGTGTGGCGCTTTCAGGGGCAGCAGCAGTGGTATCAGAAGCAGTAGTCTCGTCTTTCTTATCTCCGCCGGCGCTTGCCGGCGGTGCCCCGAGCGAGCCAAATCGCTGCGAAGCAAACAAATTTTTATGTTTGGCATCGGCGAGAGACATTCTCTTTCGAATGACAGCCAGCGGTGGTTTGATCTTGGGCTCTTTTGTTTGAGAATATACTGGTGGCTGGACTCTGTGCTCCTTTTTCCTTCTCGGGTTGAGAGAAGTTCCGTTCTTTATTGATAGTGCTACTAATCTGTCTTGGACTTGCTGCCGATTCGCCGTCTCACTGACATGCAGTGCAAATTCCAGCTCGCGGCGCTCCTTGTTTTGGAGCATAGTGACCACCGAGTTGTCAGCATTCAGCAAAGTGCTGTCCTGCATGATGACAGTTGTGGTGATGTGCTGTGCGAGAATCACAAAGTATTGTTTTGTGGATCAACCGTACTCACACGTTTTGTTGCCAGCACAGCACAGCACAGCTCCATCCGATCTGAGCTCCAAAATGAGCTTGGAGCTTTTTTGTTATTTCTGAAAAACAAAAAAATCTTGCCAATTTTTGTATTTTTTAATTTATCACTCCAAACCAAAACAAAAATGGGGAACGCATCAGCAAAGTTTCGGACTGCGCTGGAGCATGGCGACTCGAGGCAGGCGCTGGAAATTTTTAGATCTGAAAAAAAGTTTCGGACCAAACTTAATCCGAACGCTTCGTACGGTCGTCGCTACAACGATATGTCTCCACTGCACCTTTCGGCAAAAAGCGGATTGTGTGAAGTGCTGGCACTTTTGTTAGAAAAGGGTGGCGATCCAAATGCGACGAATAACAAAAAAGAGACAGCGCTCCACCTACTGTGCTCGACAAGAGATAACGAAAGTGGGAGGATCGCGTGTCTGCAACTGCTGGTGCGACATCAGAACAGCACAAGCAACGCTCTTCGACTGAACGCGGTCGACATAAAAGGGAACACACCTCTGCACCGTGCTGCCGGTGCTGGAATGCTTAAGTTTGTCGAGGTGCTGCTGGCTCAGGGTGTCGTGTCGACACTCACGAACAACAAGGGCCGGACTGCAGCCGAGGAGGCGTCATGGTTTGAGTACCACGCGATTGGACATCGAATCGAGGCGCATATCTTGTTCGATACTGCCGACGACGATATGCTCGCGGCTCTTACTGGACAAGCTTCGCAGGACGTAGCAAAGCTTGCACGAAAGCTTGTGTTCCCAGAGAGAGACAATACTCAATCAGGTACAACAAGTCATCTCGGTCTGAACATCATGCAGCTGCGTGCTGAGAAGGATCGCATGCTGGTGTACGTCTCTGAGATGCTGACTCTTCCTCTGGTGTTAGCCGAGACTCTATTGCGGCACTGCGAATGGGATCACGCCGATTTGCTGCGTCGTTTCCAGGAAGATGCGAGAGGTGCGTTTGAGGCAGCGAGCATCGATCACATGGCTATTGCTGCTGCGGAGCAACAAAGTGAGGGTCTGACAGCGACGGCGCGGGTAGGAGAGTGTCTGATCTGCATGAGTACTGGCGTGTGTGTGCCCGTCTCCTCTCTCATGCACGGCGAAACGATGCGTGGAGGATCTAAAGTGATCGTGGCGAGCGAAGGTGGAGGTGGAGGAAGTGGAGGAGGAGGAGGAGGAGGAGGAGGTGGTGGAGGTGGAGGTGGAGGTGGAGGTGGAGGTGGAGGTGGAGATCGAGGAAGAGGAAAAGGAGAAGAGGAGGACGAAGCGACGCTTGTCTCGTCACCTGGATGCCAGCACCTTTTCTGCACCGAGTGCTGGAGCTCGTACTTGGGCATGCGGATCCAGGATGCCAACACTGAGGGAATCAAATGTCCAGCGCACGCCGAGGGCTGCAGTGCGTTGATTCCCTCCGAGTATATTGATTCGCTTGTTTCGAGAGAGCTAGCACAAAAGCATCAAAAATTTGATTTAGATTCATTCGTCAAGTCAAATCCAGACATGCGATGGTGCCCACGTCCAGGATGTGGCCGGATCATCCAGCGAATTGAGGACTGCAATTTGATTCGACGCGAGCACATGATGGTCGACTGCGGTGAGGGACACATGTCGTGCTGGAGCTGTTCGAAGGCACCTCATGAGCCTTGCACATGCGATGTATGGAAAGTCTGGTTCAGTCACGTCAAGCTCCTGACAGGTCGCGACATCCGACAGCTACTGGACGCTACTCCCAAGCGGCGGCGCAAAGGGACTGGCACCTCGGCACCAGAGAGCACGACGTCGGACTTGGCAGACGAGCTCTGGCTGGCTGCGAACACGAAGCCGTGTCCCAAATGCAAGACACCCATCAGCAAGGGTGATGGTTGCCACCACATGACGTGTCGAGTCTGCAAGCACGAGTGGTGCTGGTTATGCGGCGACTTGTGGTCGAAGCATGGGAGTCAGACAGGTGGTTTTTATTCCTGCAATCGTTTCCGAGGCAACGACGCGCCGCCTCAAGATCCAGTCACAGAGGGATCATCGACAAAAACGACCACCAGCAGCAGCAGCACCAGCACCAGCACCAGCACTACCACCACTACCACCACCCAAGACCGTCTGAACACACGCCTCAGAAGAGGACGAGACGGTCGTGGGACCGCCGGTGTCAAAAATACTGAGAGCCATGCTGCCCTTCGTCGTCGCGGTGTTGCGATGGAGAAGTTTCTCCACTACTACTCAAGATTTGAAGCTCACGTGAACAGCCTCCATTTGGAGCGAAAATGTCTTGGGACGATGAAGTGGCGCATCCAGCATCTGCGAGTGGCGGCGGCTGCCTCTGAAACCAAGTCGGAAGGTGCGGAGATCGTTGGATTTGAGTGGCTTCGCCAGTCCATCGTGGAGCTGATCAAAAATCGAATGGTGCTTTCTGCTAGCTACGCCTTTGCAGTGTTTGAATTTGGTGGTGCCATTAAGCGTATTGTGGACATTGGAGTTGACGCAAGAAGTGCTGCTGCTACTCCTAATGCCAATGGCGGCGCAGAGTCCAAGAAGCAGAGCAGCGAGTCTGCCAAACTTGGTTTTCTCACGAAGAAAGCACGCAACACGATGCTGGCACTGGAGGCGATCATGGGTGAAACTTTCACCAAGAAAAGCACCATTACTCAAGAGCAGCAACTGTTTGAAATGCAGCAGGCTGATTTAGAGATCGTGACCGAGCAGCTGTCTCAAATGGTTGCGAGGAAGCACGTCCGTGTTACTCGCCAGCGAATTATTCAGACTGCTCTCCAAGCTCGTCATGACAGGCAAGTCTTCACTACGTCGTGCTCCAATGGAATGATTCCAGACCAGCGTCGCCGAGGACCACCACCACCAACAACAAGGAGACACTCGAGCAGCAGTCGAAGAAAGAGCAGCAGCGGCGGTGGCGGGAGCAGCGGCGGCAACAGCGGCAGCGGCGGCGGTAGGATCATTGGCAGGAGGATTAGCATGGGCGGCACGAATAGTACGAACAGCACGGACAGCAGCAATCGCCGTCGCAGAACCTCCTCACCCGCTGCACCTCCACCACCATCCTCCTCGACCACCTCTGTGCGACGATCACAAAACCCACCACCACCACCCACGACAAGAAGAAGTACGGGTCCTCCACCACCTCAACCATGGCGCTGCACCACGTGCACGCTGATCAACATTGGAACAATAGCATGCGTTGCGTGTGACACCCCAAAGAACGAACAAGAGGATGGTGTTGCCGCTGCGCTCCAAGCGCATTTGTACGACAATGTTCGCGAGTCACTGCCGTCTGGTGTCGACTGGTCGTGTGAGCTGTGTACTGTCATTAATCCTGGCAATCGTCGCAATTGCAGCGTCTGCCGGGCGCCCAAGTTGAGAGAAGAGGAAGAGAAGGTGGAGTTGGCAGTGGAGAGAGAGGAGGTGGATGGTGAAATAGTTTCAGTGCAGTTTCGAAGAGAAGTGCAGCAGGTGATTGAGGAGAAAAGAGAGACAAGTAGGGAGGAGCAAGAGTCCAAACAAATGCAAGCACTGGAACAGGAGGAGGAGGAGGAGGAGGAGGAGCAAAAGGAGGAGGAGCAAAAGGAGGAACAAGAGATAGTGGAGGAGGAACAAGAGATAGTGGAGGAAGAACACGAGATAGTGGATGAAGAACTGGAGATTATGGAAGGACCCGAGGAGGAGCAGAATCAACAAGTTGAGTTGGAAGAAGAAGAGCAGTGGGAGACGGAGATGGAGACGGAGATGGCGCTGGAAGAAGAACAGGAGGAGCAGGAAGAACTTTTATTATCAGTACATGTATCAGAATCAGAAGACAACTCCTTTTTGTAGATTTGAATGCACAGAATAAATTTTAAAATATTTTACATAATTACATACATACATACATATAATATATTACTATTATCTATTATAAATGCATACTATATATTTTTTATATGGGACAATTATTTTGGCTGCTTGGCCTCTGCCACACGGTGTAATTTTTTTTCTACTTCTTGTCTGGAAGTGAAATGCCCAAGTCACCACATATATTTGAAACAGGACCTGGCAGACCATTTTGCGATGAGAACGATTCCAACATGTTAGCAATTAAATTCACATCCAAATCTAACGGTTGCTGCTGTCTCGAGGAAGCTGTTCCACCACTACCCTGCTCCTCTGCCGACACGTCTTCAACGTCAGTGAACGTACTTGCCATCGCTGTCTCCAGGAGCTCCTCTCGCATGGCCTCTGCAATAGCCTCGTTCTCACGACTCTCCTCCTCCTCCTCCTTCTTCCTTCTCGCCTCCTCCTCTCCTCCTGCCGCTCCAACGCCACCTCCGATACTGCTACCTAAAATTCCAAGCAGCTTGTCTAAATCCAGTGAAAACGACGCCTCCTCACCATCTCCACCATCTCCACCATCTCCACCATCTCCACCATCTCCACCATCTCCACCATCTCCACCGACCACCTCTTCTCTCTCCCTGGACTCCACCCCGGCATAATCTGACTCCGTGTTCACAAACATCTTCATCTCCTCAGCTAACTTGGACGCCATTTCCTGCGCGCTCTGCATGTCATCACTCTCTCCCTCCTCCTCCTTCTTTGTTGAGTAACTTGCCATTCTTGCGTTCAACTCCGAGCTGCTTCGCAACCAAGTCAAATCATCTTCAGCAACCTCAATGTCTGCAAGTCTTTTTGGGAACGACAGCGCCGACAGTGGCTCTTCTTCCCCGCTGCTCTTGCTAGAAGTCGTGCTCCTCTCTTTTTCTTCAAAGAAACGTCGTGCTGATGCGAGCTTCATGTCCCGCTCCGCATCACCGTCGTCACCACCACCAAAGTACTGCTGCGTCTCCAGTTGCGAGCAAAACAAGGCAAACCTGCTTGCTTCGTCATCTTTACACCCCTCTCCCGGGTTTCTCGTTTTACCCATCTTCCCCATCTTCCCCATCTTCCCCATCTTCCCCGTCTCCTCCTCCTCCACCCTCACCTCTCTCGTAGCCAACATAATTTCAAACCCACACGACAGACGCATGCCAATGTCCGCCGCTCGCATCTCTGCTTCTTCTCCTTCCTCTTTTTGAATTGAAGAATGCCACGGCTGGAACGGTGCGGGTGGAGCAAACTCTTGCTGTGCCAGTTGCGCGTATAAGCACCGTGTGAACGTGACACAAACAGCCACGCGAGAGCTCTCCGTGGGTGGATAGTTCGACATGACCGAGCATAGGGCTGCCTCCTCCGTCGTGCGATAATAAAATCGTCGAGTCGCCTCCGCGACGAGTTGAGGCTTTCGACGAAGGAGCAGCGCCACGCGGTACGGCAAAATGCAGTGCGCACGATGCTGGCTGCTTCTCGCAGCCTCTGGAAATGTGCTGGTCCGTGACAGAATGCTTTGGGAAACTGCCTCTGGCGCGAAGGTGTCTTCGGCAGGTCGTGTTCGCACCAGCTCAGCACCTTGGTGGAGATTGTGGACGTTTGAAAACTTGTCCGTCGAGAGGACACGGAGCGTGCCATTGCACAGGAAGATCCGGTCGTCGCACGTCTGCGGCGTCATCCATGCTGGGAGATGGAGTGCTGCCTCGATGCAGAGGAACTGGCCGTCGTTATCGACGACGTGACCAACGAAGCCAGTAAAATGTGAAGTCGCTTGCAGGAGCAAATGGACGATGAACCACTCGTCGTCCACGTTGTCACCAAACACAGTGCGTCCTTGGAGATATGCTGATGATTCATGGCCGTCACCGAGAGCAACTTTGAGCGCAAACGGTTCGTGCTGCCAAATGTGGTGGCCAATGATTGGCTGGAGGAAGTCGAGAACTTTGTTCAAGAGATCTTGTGCCTGCTTGGGTTCGAGAACTGCATCGATCGGCGGGAAAAGTTTGTAATTAATCCAATTCTCCTCGAGTGCTGGCCTGTCACCCCAGAGAGCAGTGAACAGAGTGGAGTCGTCCATTGATATTATAATATGCTCTGTAGCTAGCTAGCCTAGTGTGAATAGTGTAGTGCTATCGATAATTAGTTTTTCCGTGGTTTTGGAAATCCAAATTTAGTTTAGTTTAGTGTTGATTTTCTATTGCAGTTTTTTTGCTTTTATTTAGCAGCTCAAATAC
>Ga0307997_10000610_pt1 | contig 16334 bp, 16 predicted proteins | sample Davwhametageno36_FD_203165 | JGI IMG/M metagenome (GOLD analysis project Ga0307997, IMG submission 203165) | Marine microbial communities from Davis Island wharf, Antarctic Ocean - #36 | ecosystem: Environmental > Aquatic > Marine > Unclassified | place: Antarctic Ocean: Davis Island wharf... | reverse complement strand
TAAAGAAGTCGACCATAACCGCCAATTGCCAACTACCAAATACCCCTAGCGCAATAACCATGACAGCAAGCTTTGGAATGAAGCTCAGAGTCATCTCCTGAATTGAGGTGGCCGCCTGAAAAATACCAACTATTAGACCAATCGCGAGCGCTACGCCCAAAAGTGGGGCTGACACTAAAACAGCTACCCAGAGGGCTTCTTTCCCTAAGTCAATTACCTGTGCAACATCCATTATCTTTTCCCTATGAGACAGCAAAACTTGCGGTTAACGAACCCATGATAAGTGACCAACCATCAACCAAAACAAATAACATCAACTTGAAGGGCATCGATATCATCATAGGTGACAACATCATCATACCCATTGACATAAGCACACTAGCCACAACCAGATCAATCACCACAAAAGGGATGTAAATTAGGAAGCCTATAGCGAAAGCGCTTTTTAATTCAGAGGTAATAAAAGCGGGAACCAAGGTAGTAAATGGCACGTCGGCAGGACTCTTTAAATTTTCATGTTGCGCTATTTCCACAAACATCGCTATGTCAGTCTCACGAGTTTGGTTGAGCATAAACTCTCTAAAAGGCGCTTCAGCTTTTACTAAAGCAGCCTCAAAGCTAATTTGCTCTTCAAGATAAGGTGACACCGCTTCTTCATAGGCGGTGTTTAGTGTCGGCGTCATAATAAATAGTGTTAGAAAAAGTGAAATACCTACGAGCACTTGGTTCGGTGGAGTTTGCCCAGTACCCAATGCTTGGCGCAATAGTGACATAACAATAATGATACGCACAAAAGAGGTAGTCATCATCAAAAGGGACGGTAATAGAGTCAACACTGTCATCAATGCCAATAATTGCAACGTTAGACTATATTTGGTCCCCCCCTCCCCATCGTCAATCATATTAACGATCGGAAGCCCACTCTGGGCAAAAGAGGGAATCGCAGTAAAGGCCAGAATGACTAAAGCCCAACGACAAAAAGCACTAAGCTTTCGGAGTGACGCGGGGCCCGTGCAGTTGAAAAGCATTGGGTGTGCTTGATTACTGTAGATTATTTTTGTGTTCATCTTTTAACTTCTACCCTTGGTAAGCTCATCAGCAAAAAATTGTTTAAACATCGCTTTCCCTCCCGATGCTGGAGAGTCCTCTTTGCTTGCGCCTTCGACATTATCGGGGTCTTGGCCTATCGGCCAACTACCAAGGCGGGTGATGTTTTGTGGTGATAAGCCAATTAATACCTGTTCACCTTCAATGGCGACTAAAAGAAGCTTTTGACGACCGCCCAAATTTTGAACCGAGACAATATCGATACTACCAGAACCAGCAGAACTGGCTTTGGGGCCCATTTTTTTCAGTAGTACAAGCGTCGCTAGCAGTAGTCCAATAACAACTGCAAAGGAACCTAACATAGACAACCAATCGGTCAAGGTAATAAGTGGCATTATTTAGGTCTCTTTATCAAAGATTTCTTAGCCGGTCGGCAGTCGGTACAACGCTAGTTAGCTTAATTCCATATCGATCGCCGATTACAACAATTTCTCCTTTAGCAACAAGTGTGTTGTTCACTAAAAGATCAAGCGGTTCTCCTGCGGCACGATCGAGTTGAATAACACTTCCCTGCGCAAGCTCAACTAGGTCTCTAATCTTAAATTCAGCTCGTCCAACCTCTACAGAGATAGTGACAGGAATATTCTGTAATACTTCCGGATCAAGTTTGTTCTTGAGTATTACGCCATCAGTTTTCATCGAGTCTTGCTCTGCTGCACCTTCGCCGGTTGCATCAATCTCTGAGTTTTCCATATTTTCGTCTCTATATTTTGCTGTTGAGGTAGTTATCTTGTGATTAGGCCATACGTTATTTAGGTGCTTTAAATGACCTAACAACTTGTAATGCCATTTGTGATCCTTGACTTCCTATACTGCCTTCAAAAACAGGAATCCCAGCTACACTTGCTCGAGCAAGTGGCGGTTTGTTGAAAACTACGACCTCTTCTTCTCGGAGCAATTCAAATTCTTTTAAAGTGAGATTAATCTGACCTAGCTCTACCGTCATTTCCACAGTTGCACCAGCGACGGCTGCATTTAGGCTGGACCGCCAGATACTCTGTGAAGACTCCTTCTTAATGGAACCTTGAGCCCACTGAGTAAGCTTGCTGCTGATCAATCGCAACATACTATAGGGATAGACGATTTCAATACTACCAGAGTCGTTACCCGCAATTGTTATTGAGAACCTATTTACACAAACAGAATTTAGCGGCGAGGTTATTTTTGCGTTAGCCAGCTCTGTTTCTAAACCTATAAATACTGGTGTCAGAGATAAAATCGGCGCCCAGGCTTCATGTATTGAACCAAAAGTGCTATTTAGAATAATATTTTTAATCGTTATTTCAGTAGCGGTGAACTTTCTATTGATACTATTGGCTTCTTTATTTAACCCTCTACCCCCAAAAAAACTGCTCAAGGCTGCCGAAATAACCGGTATTTCTATGACTACCAACGCTTGTCCTCTGAGGGGTTCCATAGAGATTACATTTGTTGCGGTTGTTGTGTCCGCCAGACTAGCGTAGGCGTCAAAACTGACCAATTCAGCAGTTTTTACCTCTATCTCTATTTCTGATTTAAATGCACTTTTAAGGTCCTGTTGAAGCTTTTTACCAAGAACTTGATGAATTCTATGCACCGCATCTAAATTGAAATTTAAAAATGCTGCTTCACTCGCAATGTCATATTTTAGTTCTTTCCCATCTCGTTTAGATCCTAAACCGCTAACATCTAGCTCATCCTTTGATTCAGACACAAGGGCATCTAATTCTTCGGTCGAAAGAAGGTTATCTTGCTCTGCCATAGTATGCCTCTGGAAGCCACGCTAGGAGGCTTCGAATTAGAAAAGTATTATTTATTGTATTAAAAACTCAGTGAAATAGACGGCTTTCACGCCATCAATACCCTCGATTTCAATAAGCACTTCATTAATAACTTTTGTCAGTCGAGAAGCTAATTTTTGACGAAAGTCTTTCTCCTCAGTCATCTCCTCTGTTTGCTCTGACAGAACCTGTAGCATTGCACTCCTAATAGGATAATCATGTGCCTCAACCAAGCCTAAGATTCGCTCTTCCTCGTCGTAGCCAGTCATTACCGCTACTTTTAACTGGATCATCTTTCTTGAGTTAGCGATGTTAGAAATTAGATTTGGTGTAATTTCAGAGTAAGATGCTTTTGGCCCAACGTTAGCAATACTAACTGCGCCTTTCGTCCCCTCCTCCATTGCCGCAATCGCGGCGTCAGCATCATTGTTGCTATCGAAAAACCCAAGGCCATAGAGTGAGCCCGCCACAATGAAGCCAATTACTAAACAACCGCCCGCAATAATCAAGGCTAACTTCAGCTTCGATTTTCCCGTCTGGTTTTCTTCTCCATCGATATTTGCTTCTGTCGCCATTTTTTACACCAACCTTTAATTTTTATACATCACATAAACCTAACAAAGTGTTAAACCTGTATATCTAAACCCTGCATGTATGCAGGCTTTAATTTTGTCAACTCCTGGGCCTCTGCCGGCTGATTTGAGGATTGTACTTCATTCTCTGATTGATCAGAGCCTGTCGGTTTTCCGTCAGGGTTCCCCTGATTTTGCTGCCCTACTGCTACATAAGCAGATTCCGTGCCATGTTGCTCTAACTCTGCTCTCAATCTTGGCAATCCCTCTTGAATAAGATCCCGAGTAGCGGATCGAGACGCATTAAATTGCGCCTCTAATTCGCCATTTTTCATCTCTAGCTGAATTTCTATACGTCCCAGCGTCCGCGGATGTAACTCCATCTCAACATGCCAGGAACCACGATTAATTTGTGCTGTTAGTCTTTTGCCTAACGCATCAGTTAGCCTTCGCGATAGATCTAAGTACTGGTCTTGCCTTCGCAAGGCCTCCTGTTTCCCTAGATCTTCTGTTTGGTCGCCAGTTAGTTTCTCTGAATAGTTTGCTCGGCTGTTAGCTGTCTGCGCAGTAAGATCAGTGCTCAAATCTCTGAGTAGCCCTTCAGTATCTTTGACCAAAACAGGTCTTTGTTGTGAATCTGAGTTAACAATGGCTACCGATGATGCCGGTAGGTTTATCGGGGCTAATTTAGTGATTGCTACACTACTGGTACCTACACTTTTCATTTCTTTCGATATTTTGGTAGGGATAATCAGAGTCACTGGCTCAAGATCGTCAATTTTATTACTACGTTGCATCGTCAGTTGCTGAGATTCTTGCAACCGAGGCTCTGGCATAGCTGAGTTAGAAATCGCTTGAGCGCCCTGTGGATTTAGCCCTGATATAACGCTCTTGGTAGTACTACCGTGATTCTGAATTATCGGGACTTCAAGAATATTACGTCCAGTGATAAGTTGGTCATTCGTAACACTAGAACTCTTCAAGCTCGGTATATTTACCAGAGAGCTAGAAGAAGGTGTCTCCACTTGAGTAGGGTTTGTAAACTGCGCGTGACTTTCTTTTATTGATGGGACAATTATTGGGGTGGGCTTGGCCTCCGGCAAATCACTGCTAGGACTAGAGCGGCCCATCTGAGCTAATATCGCTTCGGTTGAGGCAGGCGGCCCGGCCATTTGGGATCTGATTGAGACTCTATCAGTGTTAATTACAGACTCTGGTATCTCCACTTTTAGCTCTGTGTTTGCTGACCTTAAGACTGCTTCAGCGGGTTTAATAGCCAGAGGTCTAGATCCTTCATTTGTAGCTGCGCTTAGTACTGTAGACTTAATTACCTGTAAATCGTTACTCGCAATGCTAGGTTCTTCTTGGGCAAGTGATCGCTCAGATACAACGACTATGGCTGGGTTACTTGGTACGCTGTTAACAGTTAACGTCGCCGTTTTAGATAATATACCGACCGAACTCGAGAGCACGTGAGGAGGTTTAGCGGCTAAAATCTGAGGCTCTAGAGCCGGCGCTGAAACTGTGACAGCTGGCATATATCTTGAGACATCACTACCCGCATTAACGGAATTTTTTTGGCCTTGTGCCCTTTTCGGGGCAGTGACAGCTAAAGGGGTATTTGGAATAGTTTCTTTACTAAAGGTATTAGGTTTCAGTACGTTACTCTGCAAATCATCAATAGAGTCCATCCTCTGGGATCGTACTAATTGGCTCAATGTCGAAATATGTGGCTCTGGCTTCATAGTCGGCAATAACTCTTTGCTCGGGCTCATAACCTCAGCACGAGAACCTTGCGTCAAGAGTGGTGCGTGAACCCCAGGCTGAATTTTCGGTAACACTTCTTCGCTCGGGCTCATAACCTCAGCACGAGAACCTTGCGTCAAGAGTGGTGCGTGAACCCCCGCCTGCATTTTCGGTAACACTTCTTCGCTCGGGCTCATAACCTCAGCACGAGAACCTTGCGTCAAGAGTGGTGCGTGAACCCCCGCCTGCATTTTCGGTAATACTTCTTCGCTCGGGCTCATAACCTCAGCACGAGAACCTTGCGTCAAGAGTGGTGCGTGAACCCCAGGCTGTATTCTCGGTAAATCAGTGGCGGCGATACTAAATCCAATATTAGCTTGGCTGCTATCCGATTGGGAAAAGTTGAAATTACCTATTGAAGCTCCAAGTATCTCGAACTCACTTTGAGCTGAGGCTATGATTTCAGTTGGTTCGGCCAACATATCGGATGGGTCGAGTAAGGGACCTTTGTCCATCGCTTTCACCCTTCCACCATCAGCCATTAATATCTCGATTAAATCTGCATCTAGTCCCTGAGATTTAGCGTACTCAACGATAACGTCTTGAGAAGGCTCTACTCCCCCAAGAGCAAGTTCAATTCCCCCGTTCAGCGTACGTTTTTGAAGCTCAACGGCATTTTTTGTATGAGGCACCTCATTGCCGGTTTGGTCTGATGTTTTGCCGCTTTTTGCCGCACCTGCATCAGTTAAGTTTGCATCTAAAATAGCGCCAAAGGGGTTATCTTGTTTTTTATCAGAGTCCTGTAAGCCCTTATTAGCGGTATTATCATTGGTCCCCGGCGATTTTCCAGAGCCGAGGAGCAAGCTGTTGAGTTCGAACATAAGCCAGTGATTCCATGTAATTATTGGTAATTACATAGGTCAAAGCAATTGGTATGCCAAGTATTTTGCTAGCGTTGTTGCTGCGTCTTAGATTTGATATTAAATTGAATCATACTTTGTGCGTCAGTTGCCTTCGTTTCGGCCACGTGTTGTATTTTGTATCGCCTATTAGTTTCTCTTTGTACTAGTTTTTGTTGCTTTAGTCGCTCCTGCTCCGCCACTAAAAGATATTTTTTTGTCTTTTCACAGGCCATTATTGCCTGATTTATTTCATGGCTAGTTCGCTGGTTAATGTCCTGAAGCTGTGCAATGAATTGCCTATAGTTAATTGCCTCGGCTGTGTTGTGCTTTTCACTCTGAAGCAAGCGTAATCGATCTGCATACTCTGCGAGAAGTTGCTCGATTTTTTCCCTGCGGCTAATTGCTTGCTGCTTGCGATGTTCGGCTTTTTGCATTGCGTTAAGCGCCGCACCAGACTTCCTTTGCGCCGTTAATAGTAACGTATCCCATATTGATTTAGAGTAACCGCTCATGAGCTTATGGCCAATAATTCATCTAACATCGGCCAACTCTGCTTTATGCTGATGGTCTCAGTGCTGGACTGTTGCAGTAGTTTTTCCATGCCACCTCTAAGCCTAATAGCTTCATCCAAGTCATTGTTAGATCCAGGCTCATACGCACCTACCTGAATAAGATCTTGATTTTGTTGGTAAAGTGTCCATAGCCGCCTCAAGCGATTTGAAGCGGATTGTTGTTCTGGGGTTACTAGGCTATTCATCACTCGTGAAATCGAACCAACTAAATCAATTGCCGGGTAGTGCGCAGCATCTGCAAGTTCTCTTGAGAGCATAACTTGGCCATCCAAAGACGCCCTCGCTATATCAACCACTGGGTCTGAACGATCATCACCCTCGGCCAGCACGGTGTAAATAGCCGTTATAGACCCAATGCCGCTGCGACCAACTCCTGCGCGCTCAATGAGTTTAGGTAGCAGTGCAAACACCGATGGTGGATAACCTTTAATGGTTGGTGGTTCGCCTATCGCAAGGCCTATTTCGCGTTGCGCATGGGCAACACGAGTCAAACTATCACAAAGCATCAATACGTTTTCCCCACGATCTCTAAAGTACTCTGCAACTAGGTGCGTTAAATTAGTCGCTTTTAATCGCATCACAGGCGAAACGTTGGCTGGCGCAGCGATTACTACCGCCTTTGCCATTCCAGTTTCACCTAAAATTTGATTAATAAATTCTTGTACCTCTCGCCCTCGCTCACCAATCAACCCGATAACTACAACATCTGCCTCAGTATTTCGAGTCAACATCCCCAGCAGCATACTTTTGCCAACTCCTGATCCAGCTACTAAGCCAATCCGCTGGCCGCGGCCGAGCGTTAAACAGGTATCAATCGCTTTTATGCCAGTATCAAGCACTCGATCAATAACTCCACGCTCCATGGGATTTATGGGCACTCCCTCCAGGCTCAACTGGTCTGTAAAATTAATACTTCCTTTCCCATCCACAGGATTACTCAACCCATCAATCACACGACCAAGCATTTTCTCTCCCAGTCGTGCTTTGGAATGGTTCGAGCGCAACCAAACTCTAGAGCCTGGGCCAATACCTCCAGGATCCGTGTATGCCATCAAATAGATAATATCGTCTTGAAAACCAACTACCTCAGCGTCTATAGGGGACTCTGCATCTAGATTTTCTACCTGACAATGTGCGCCCAAAGGTGCTGAAATTCCTTTGGCTTCAAGAGTAAGTCCTACCACCCTGACGAGTTTTCCACTTAAAACTGGCTTTGGTGCCCGTAATTGAGTGATGTGGTGATCAACTTGACAAGAAAACTCAGACATCAGTTTGGTTCACGTCGGCACTATCAGTGTTGTCGTTTTTCAGGGTATCTACATCGCCAGGCTGAGATGGCAGATCTGAGTCGCTTTTCTCTAGTTCTGACGTTTTTGTGATGTCCCTCTTATGCTTCTCCGGGTCTTGAGGTTGAAAGATCTCCTCTGCCAAGGCATGTAAACGATGCTCTAAAAAATCCTCTACCCCTGTGTCACCAAAACTGAGTGACACACTGCCTTGTGCTATTAGATCATCAGACCTGAAGTCTATTTGTGGGAACTCTTCTGTGAAATTCGAAGATAAGAGCATCCTATCTTTATCGTTTAAACTCACAGTAATTCGATCGGAACCTTGGTTCCCAAGATCTGTTACTGCCTCGCCAATAAGCCGTTCAATGGCCACGCTAGACAGCGTTAACTCTCCTCTGACTAATTGCTCTGCAATATGTATGGCTAATTTCTTTAAGGGATTATAGAACGTCGTCATATCACTCTGCGCGGCGTTAATCTTATCGATTAACCCTAAAAACTGTGTTTGAACTGCTTCGAATCCCTCCTTAGCATGGTCTACCCCTCGCTCAAACCCCTCCTCAAACGATGATCGCTTTTGTTGCTCGAGTTCTATTTTATTGGCCGCAGCGGCATCTTGTAAGAGAATTGCACTATTCGATTCCGTCTGTCCTGAGGGCGCCAGAAATATATCCGCTTCGTCTACCTCTACCTGCTGGCTTACTTCAGGTCCTGCTAGGACTACTTTCGACAACTCATGAAAGCTCTGACTCTGGTCACTATCTGAGCCTATCGAATCCCATGGCGCCCGCTTAAACGTGCTGTTCATGCTCTTACCACGCAACAGACTATTGGGTTGCCAAAGTTCATCTGAAGAGTTATCAGACAAAATCTTCTCCTCCACCTGAAAGCATAATTTCACCATCATCGGACAACTTGCGCGCTACGCGCAATATACTCTGCTGAGCTGCCTCTACTTCACTGACTCTTACTGGCCCTTTGGCTTCCATATCATCAACAAATATGAGTCGCGCTCGCTCCGACATATTCTCCAAAAACTTGTCTTTAATGCCTTGATCTGATCCTCTAAGAGCGACCATCAAATCATCTTGCTCGATGCCCCGAAGCAATGTTTGTATACTTCGATTGTCCATGTCTTCGAAGTTATCAAAAGTGACCATTTTTTCCTGAATATTTGTTGCTAATGCAAAATCACTAATTGTTAAACCCGCCATAACTTTTGACGCTATATCTGATTTAGAATAATTCATGATGGATGCTGCCGCTTCAATCCCACCAAGTGACGATACTTTTGCCGATGACGTTGAAAACTGTTCCGATACTACATTTTCTAGGGCTTTCATTGCAGATGGCTGCACCGAATCTAAGGTGGATATTCTCTGTAAAATTTCTACATGCTTATCTTCAGGTAACCAACCGAGCACCTCAGCTGCGGGCGCACTTTCAAGCACAGAGAGCACGATTGCTGAAACCTGAGGATGCTCATTAGCAATTATTCCCGCGATCGATTCGGCGTCCATCCACTGTAAGAGTTCTAATCCTTGATTGTTCGCAGGTGGCATTATCTTCGCTAAGACTGTCGCCGCCTTATCTGCTCCCAATGCTCTATTCAACACATTAGCAATATAGTCAGAAGAGCCTAAGCCGAGATTCGTTTGTGTTTTAACCGTAAGTATAAATTCATCTAAAACCTGATTTACGGTACTTTGTGACAAGCTAGCAACGTTCACCATAGATGCGCTGAGTTCGTTCACCTCTTTTGCATTAAGATACTGCATAATATCGGCGGCCTGCTGCTCTCCAAGGAGGAGCATTATTACGGCAGCCTTTTCGCTACCACTCATATCTGAAAAAGACGAATCTAGTAGAGGATTATCTTGGTCTTTAAGAATACCGGGCGCTGATTGTGATCGTAATTCTTTTGTTTTTGGCATTGTAGTTCTCCTATTACCGCCTTACCGGCTAGACTATTCCAATCATTTTCTTGAGTACATTTGCAACGCGCTTAGCGTCATCGGCTACCAGTAATCGGACCAGTGACACTTTGTCATCATAAGTATTTGCCGTCTCTAGCATTTCCAAGGGTATGTTTGATTTTTTGGGCTTTAGCTTTCTTTGTAAATCTTCTATTGAGCCCACCTCACCTGAATTGAATAAATTCAAATCAGCCATAGACAACTCGCCATCTTTATCTTCCGCAGTGTTTTCTGGGGAACGACTCATCAACGCTGGAGGTGTCGCGTAAGCCTTTAGCATTGGACGAATCACGAAAAACAATATGGCAATTAAGACTATTGCAAAGATAGCGCTCTTTATGAGTCCTAAAATTTGGGTATTTTCATACCACAGGACCTGAGCCAAGGGAGGACGTTGTTGCTTCTCAAATTTTGTAGATATCATAGTGACAACATCGCCGCGCTCAGCATTAAATCCGACAGCTCCCTTAACTAGATCAGTGAAACTAGCAAGCTGTTCTTTGCTATAACCGGTGGGTGGCGATTTTATCTCTGCGTCTGTATCCATGTCAGCATCTGTTGTTTCATTCTCGGTGACTATTGTGAAGGATGGGTCGTTTATAACGACTGCCACCGACAAGCGCTCTAACATTCCTCCCTGCCGCTTTACATGCCTAACGGTGCGGTCTAATTCATAATTACGCGTCGTTGTGCTGCTCATTGGCCTAGAATCGTCCGAGGAAGAAGATGTTTGTGTAGAATTGGCAACCAAATCAGCATTGGGTTCTGTATTGGACGTTGCTCCGGGCACCCCCATGGCAATGTTTCCTGTTCCCCTATCAACGGAGAGCGACTCTGACCGAGCGAGAGGGCCGTTTTCGTTTCCATCGTATTCCTCGAACGTGGACTCAATTTCCGTAAAATCAACCTGTACTTCGACCTCCGAACGGACATTTCCCAAACCCACTACTGGTGCGAGCAAAGCATTAATTCTATTACGATAGCTTTCCTCCATTTTTTGTTTATAGGACATCTGTTCAGTATTCATTTTAATAGCTGAGCCGCGGCTATCGTCAGTTAGCAGCTCTCCTCGCTGGTCCACAACCGAAACATCATCAGCAGACAGATAGGGTACACTTGACGCAACCAAGTGCACTATTGCTTGAACCTGGGACGGCGAAACTCTCCTTCCTGCGTATGGCGCCACGACTACGGACGCTTTTGCTGGTGTGCGGTTCCTGATAAATACACTCTGCTTAGGCGAAGCTAGATGGACTCGTGCCGACTCAATAGTGGAAATATTAGTAATACTTTGTGCCAATTCCTTCTCTACCGCTGATATATATCGAACCTGTTCCATAAACTGGCTGGTTGTCATAGACGCACCTTCGCTCAATGCACCGATGCCACCGGCAGTGCTACTTCTGGGTAGCCCGCGTGCGGCAAGAAATAGGCGTGCCTCATGGTATCGCTCTGCAGGAACTTGTAATTTGCCCGTTTTAGAATCAATTTTAGCGCTAAAGTCAGCGCCAGATAACTCCTCAAAAGCAGACTGGCGGTCAGCTCCGGTAAGCTCTGGATATACGCTGCGATAGGAAGACCCCTGCGTCCAGGAATAAGCTATTAGAATTAAAAAGATGGTTATAAAAGCAATAATTGCTGGCAATGCTTTCTTAATTGCTGGCTGTAATAAGAGATCGCTTAAGCCTCCAACAACTGGCGTGGTGCCCGCACTAGTCATAGTTTGTTGACCTAACGCTGTCCCCCTACTGGAGTTTTCCCGTCGTCTCAAGCTGTCTTGATTTTGCAAAAGTTGGCTATTCGCGTCATTTGGAGAGCTGAGCGCTAGGTTGTTTTGGGCTGCTAAGGTATTAGGCATATCTGTTTCTCTGTTCAGTTTTTACACTGGCATGTTGATGATTTCTTCATACGCTTTTAGAACCTTGTTTCTAATCTGCAAGGTCGCCTCAAAAGCCAAGCTTGACTTTTGGATACTCATAACGACATCGGTCAAAGGGATATCACTTCCTCGCTCGTACCCTGATTTCATTGCGGCTGCTGTCTGCTGTGTCATGTTGACTTCTTGCAACGCAGTTTTAACGCTTTCAGAAAACCCTGTAGAACCTGTGCCTGCAGAGATATTTAATGGTTGTGGAGTAATGTCCACTCCATCGGCAATCTCTGCTTGATACTGTCTAATTTGAGTCAATACTGACTGCACATTACTCATGCTTGTCGGATTAATCATTTTTTAATACTCCACTTTTAACGCACATAGGCTCGGGTCACGTTTATTCCCTGCTCGCGCAGCCGTTGTAATTTATGACGTAATGTTCTTGGGCTGATGCCCAATTTATGAGCCGCCTGATTTCTACTTTGAGATCCTTGAAGCGCCGCTAATATGACGTTATATTCATTTGCTTGCATCGCCTGATGGAGGGGCTTATTTTGGCCGCTTAAATTGTGGTCATTACTCGTTAGGGAGTGGGGAATTGAGTCCTGAGCCTTAACGACTAGCGCCTGACTGTTCGTCGCTGTCAAATTCGCCGTTGCTCCAAAATGATCCCTTTCACCAAACAGGCCATTGTCATCAAGGATTAGGTGCTCGCTACCAATCATTGTGTCCTCTGTGAGTACCGTCGCCCGAAGCATTACATTTTGCAATTCGCGGACATTCCCAGGCCATGTGTATGCCAATAAGCTAGACTGAACTTCGTCGCTTAGCTGGGCATTCTTGCCGACTCCCAAGTACTGAGAAGCGAAGTGAGTGGCAAGAGGAATTATGTCTTGTGGCCGGTCCTGTAATGCTGGGATGGTGATTTTAAATGCACTCAGACGAAAATAGAGATCTTCCCTGAACGTACGGTTAATAATTTCAGCTTTTAAATTTTTGTTCGAGGCAGCGACAACTCTAATGTCTAGACCAATACTGTCCTGTCCACCCAGACGAGTGACGGTTCTCTCTTGCAATATTCGTAATAGCTTAGCTTGTAAGTGATAAGTCATTTCGCCAATTTCATCAAGGAAAATAGTCCCTCCTTGGGCCTGCTCGAAAAGGCCTGGTTGGGCTTTAGTCGCCCCGGTAAAAGACCCTTTCTCATGCCCAAACAGCATGTCTTCTATGAGATTTTCTGGCATGGCTGCACAGTTTAAAGCGACAAAGGGGCCTTTAAATCGAGGAGAAGCATCATGTAGAATCTTCGCTAAGACTTCTTTCCCGACTCCTGTCGGACCGGCGAGTAACACCGTAACATTTGACCCCGCTACGCGCTCGGTAAGCGCCAAAAGCTTACGACTCATAGGGTCTACAAAAATAAACTTTGCCGTTGTTTCCCCTGGGATCAAGCCAACACGTTCTATCACTTCAGCCCATGCTGCAGTATTTAAAATATCTGTAGCTATTGCCGTCGTAAAGGATCTTTTAGCGACCTGAACCGCTAACTCAAAGGCGGTTCTCGGTATTCGGACGATAACCGATAACTGCATTTGGCGCTCCGCAAATATAGCGTCAACGCTTTCCAACAGGGAAGTATCATTTTCAAGGGTTACAACAATAGCCGATACGTCACTGAGTCTTAAAGTAGCTAAGTCATTTTGTGAAACTTTAACAAGATCAATACCGCGAGATGATAAGTGCGCTAACTGGTTTTGATCTAAGCAATCGCTAGAATCAAGCCATAGCACTTTTTTTACTGTATTTTTTTTCACTACAACTCCTATGCGAATTGCCGCTTTGCCTTTAAACATGAATAAGCAAAGACCGTGCCAGTTATTTTTATTCTGTTAATACAGAAGGTTAGGAGAGTAGTGGCAACATAGTGTCAGTTAATTGCCAGCGGCAATCAGTCAGGAAGTTGACAGTCATTATTGTAAGAGTTTCGGCTTAACGCCGTTTATTGACTATGGAGTAATACTCTAGAGAGCATTAGTGGAGATTAGACAGCCCATACTTATTTATTTTTTCGATTAAGGTAGTTCTTTGTAGGCTAAGTAGCCTTGCAGTTTTTGATACGTTGCCTTCGGCTTTCTCTAATGCTTGTGTTATAAGAGACCTCTCAATACCCAGAAGATGCTGTTTTAATTTCACGCCTTCGTCGGGGAATTCAGTATTACCTTGGGCCAACGCGATAACTCTCTGTACTTCGTCATTTTTACTAGTCGGCTGTAGAGAGGCTTCAGGACCAATGATGTTGTCAACGGGAAGAGTCAGTCCAGCTGGCAAGGGTAACGTACTTAGATCGGCGCTTGTACCTTCGGTGTAATTACTCAATCCACCGCGAAGTCCAGAGGGGACCATACTTTTAGGAACCTTACTTAGGTCTACTTGCTGTCCTGCATAAAGCGCTGTGTAGCGAGTTATCAAGTTCGCCAATTCTCGGACATTACCAGGCCAGCTGTAATCTAACAGCGCTTGCCAGGAAGATGGCGTGAAACTAATCGGTAATTTCTGATCGGCTGCGTAACTTTTAGCGAAATACTCGATTAGAGGCGGGATATCGTCTTTTCGTTCTTTCAGTGCAACAATTTCAATCGGCATGACATTGAGGCGATAATAGAGATCTTCGCGGAAACGCCCTTGACTAATAAGCTGTTCAATATTTTTATGGGTTGCAGCGATGATACGCACATCTATTGGAGTACTCTTTAACGATCCTACCGGGTCAATCGTCCGTTCTTGTAACACCCGCAATAGCTTGACCTGCAGATCCATGGGCATATCGCCAATTTCATCAAGAAACAGGGTTCCCTTGTTCGCTAATTGGAATCTACCTTTTCTATCGCTTATCGCGCCCGTGAATGCCCCTTTGAGATGTCCAAAGAGTTCACTCTCAAGCAAGTCTCTAGGTATCGCCCCACAATTAACCGGGATAAATGGTCCCTGCGATCGTGCTGAACAGCTGTGTAAGGCACTAGCAGCAACTTCTTTCCCCGTACCGCTATCCCCAAGCAGTAAAACAGTCGAGTCACTGGGTCCAATTACCTTTATTAGGTGACGTAATTCCTCAGTTTGTTGGCTTATACCAACTAGCGTTTTAAGATTAGTCAAATGAGATTCTCTTTCTCGCGCATAGTGACCTTGCCGTTTGCTTTTCCCTCAGCGATTTGGTGTCTGACTGCCGCTAAGTGTTGACAAACATTTAAGACTTTAACGTTGCTTTTCAACCTCAAGCCGAGGCTGACGGTTGCTAATATCTCAAAAACTAAAACTGAGGGTGGCATGGTGCCATACGCAATTGAATAGATGCAACAAAGTTCTTTTTTATTTGGGGCTTTAACCTTTTTATTACAAGGCTTTAAGCGCATTATCTATTTTTATTAGTAAATTACTATAAACTCATAAACGCATAAACGCATAATAATGAGCTATTGCGTATACCATTGGGATTAGCCGCGGCTACAAAACCAGTCCGTGTCTCCCTCAAAAATATTGGTTTTGTGACAACAACCTTACCGTGTCCGTTGCTGTCCTTGCTGAAGAGTAAAACCTACCAATATTAGTCTTTAAAATAAGTTATATTTCGAAACAACCTATTATTACTAAAGAAAGCTTCTTTGCATCCGATAAGATAAGTACATTAAAGCTGACGGAGCTATTCAATGAAAAGATCTTCACCTCGCGGAATCTCGTCTTACCAAGACGTCCACGTCACTACAAAGATTACTTATGCAAATAGCCTAGAGCTAACTGAGATGCTTTTTAACGGCCTCAGTGAGTCTCTAGCTAAAGCAGAGGGTCATTTTATCCGTAATGAAACGGCGGCAAGAGGCGAAACTATTGGACGTTGCTTGAAGATACTCGGGGGCCTCCAATCGTGCCTATGTTTCGATAAAGGTAAAGACCTCGCTCGAAACTTGTCAGACATTTATGATTATTGCTCTCGGAAATTACTCAAAGCTAACATTGATTGCGACGTTAGCGCCGTTCAAGAGGTTAAAGGCTTAATCAACGAATTGAACAGTGCCTGGGAGCTTTTGCCTGAGATCATGAAAAATGATCCGGTGGCCCAAGCGTCCTAACAGTGAAGCTTTTTAACCCATGTTCTGCTGAGTGGCGCTACGACCAAACACTTATCAACGGTTTCTGCTAGGAGAGATTCAATATAGGTTAGTCGCCACCCACAATAATTTCAATTCTGCGGTTTAGTGCTCTTCCAGAAACGCTAGCGTTGCTTGCAACAGGCTCTATATCCGCTAAACCGCTTACCACGAAACTTAGATTCTCAAGATCATGATTAACCACAAAATACTGTGCTACCGCTGCAGCCCTGGCAGAGGATAGGTCCCAGTTAGACCGATAAATTTCATTAAACGCTAAAGGAATACTATCTGTATGCCCTTCAATAACAAGTTTTCCCCTTGCGTCCACCAACGCATATGCAATTTGGCTAAGTAAGGGTCTCAATATATTGCTAATCGTGGCCTGCCCACTG
>Ga0307997_10000609_pt1 | contig 16348 bp, 16 predicted proteins | sample Davwhametageno36_FD_203165 | JGI IMG/M metagenome (GOLD analysis project Ga0307997, IMG submission 203165) | Marine microbial communities from Davis Island wharf, Antarctic Ocean - #36 | ecosystem: Environmental > Aquatic > Marine > Unclassified | place: Antarctic Ocean: Davis Island wharf... | reverse complement strand
TGGGTTTGGGCCAGTATGTGTGTTGCATCATAAGGGTTGTAACCCGTATCGTAAGGAAGTAACGAATACAAAGCGGCAGGGTATACACCAATGCCAATACACAGAGCCGCAGCAATAAACATTGCGACCAACATGTTTGTTGGTGGGTCACTGGCTCGTATACCTGAATCATGGGCAAAGAACGCAAAGTAAGGAATTTTAATTCCAGCATGATGAAATACGCCAGCGGAGGCAAATAAAAGCATAAGCCATATCCAATCGTATCCATTCTCTAGTGCAGCGGACATCACCATCGACTTACTGACAAAACCGCTAAATAAAGGGAAAGCTGAAATTGACGCCGCACCAATAATACAGAGCACCGTTGTTTTGGGCATTGTTTTATAAAGGCCACCTAGATCGGAACCGTTGATACGCCCTGTCATATGCAGTACGGAACCCATACTCATAAACAGCAATCCCTTAAAGATAACGTCATTAAAGGCATGTGCAACAGCACCATTAATGGCCAACGCCGTGCCGATGCCAATTCCAACGACCATAAAGCCAACCTGATTCATCAAGCTGTAAGCGAGGACCCGTCGAAGGTCATTTTCTATAACTGCCCAAAAGATAGGCAAGCACGCCATAGCCGCGCCAATATAAATAAGCATCTCAGTGCCGGGGTAAGCCCGTGCTAGTGCATATACAGCAACCTTAGTGGTAAAGGCGCTTAAAAAGACAGTTCCCGTGGGCGTGGCTTCTGGATACGCGTCAGTTAACCAACTGTGCAGCAGTGGAAAGGCACATTTAATGCCGATAGCAAAAAATATAAGCCAACCATAAATGCCTTCTAAACCAATATATTGAAAATCTAACGTGCCCTTTTCGGCAGCGTAAAACAACACCCCTATCAGTAGTAACACCCCAGAAAAAATTTGAATAATGAGGTATCGCATACCAACCACATAAGCGCGAGGTGTTTTTCTGGCCCAAATAAGAAATACAGAAGTAAGTGCCAATAGCTCCCAAAATACAAATAGCGTTAACAGATCACCTGCAAAAACAGCACCTAAAGCACTTCCGGCATACAACATTCCTGCAACTTGCTGAACAGTATCTTTAACGTGTAAGGAATATGTAATTGAAATAACAGCAGCGATGTGGAACACATAGGCAAACATTAAACTCAGTTTATCTATTTTATAGGGCGATAACTGATATTCCAAAAATGACAGCTGTAAATGAATGCCTTCAGGCATCATCCATAGATTAATGGCACTGACTATAGGTATAGCTAACATGATAATGCCACGTAAGCGGCCACTCGTTATTGCGGCAATCAATGCGCCAATAAAGAAGAGAACAAAGGGTGGCAACTCAGTCATCCACATTTAATACTCCAGCTTTATCTGTTTTTTTCTCATCGATTATGGTCTTCCACTCGTCATCATAGTAGTCCTCTGGACGCATTAAAAACTTACGCATCCATGTGGCAACAATCACCAGTACAACACAACCTGCAAACCCATAAATAGCATGAAAACCCCAAAGATTTTCCCAGCTATGATACACGTGGCGGTGAATTACGAAATCCAGCGCAAACAAAAAAACACAGCTAGCATAAAGGAAGTACATCACACGTTTAACATTTTTTGGCTTGTCAAACAGGTACTCTTTGTTATTGTCCATGAGCAATACTCGAAGTTTGTAGAATGGACGAAGCCAGGTCGTACAACGGCGCAGGGTACATAAATAGGGCAATAATCCCAACGGTCGTGATACCAATAGCAATAAGGCAAGCCAGCGGTGCTTCTTTGATTCCTAATGCAGAATTAGCGGTAGACTCTTTAAAGAGAAATGCGCGGATGGGTATTGGCAGCAGATAGGCAATGTTCAATAGTGAGCTGAGGATTAAAATTACAAGAATAGTCCATTGTTCAGTGTTCAAGGAACCCATTAATAAATACCACTTACTCCATGTGCCCCCCGCTGGAGGAATGCCGATAATACCTAGGCTTGCAATAAAAAAGGCAGCCATAGTGAACGGCATCCGCCTACCAAGGCCGTCTAACTGACTAACCTTTGTTTTATGTGCTGCAACTAAAATAGCTCCCGCACAGAAAAATAGCGTAATTTTTCCGAAAGCGTGCATCGCAATGTGCATTGAACCACCAATAACACCCATAGACGAAGCGAGTAGAGCGCCTATAGTGATATAGCCTAATTGACCAATAGTTGAATAGGCTAATCTGGCTTTTAAATTATCTTGTCGCATCGCAATAAACGACGCTAACAGAACGGATGCACCAGCAAGATACAACAGAGGTTGAGTGGTGGGGAGTATGCTTAATAGATCAATTCCAAAGATCAACACACTCACCTTCATTACTGTGAAAACCCCTGCTTTAACAACAGCCACAGCATGCAATAAAGCACTAACTGGCGTTGGTGCAACCATAGCCGCAGGAAGCCATCGATGAAACGGCATAATGGCAGCCTTGCCAATACCAAAGACAAAAAGCACTAAAAGAAAGCCTAACAAAGTGGTATTTGCATCTTCTGGGAATACGCCACCTTGAGTGAAATCGAGCGTACCAGCAATTACCCATGTGCCAAGTATCGCAAATAGAAAAAATGCAATGGATGTAGTGAGTAGGATGCCAAGGTAGACCCGCCCACCTCTTTTTGCAGCGTCTGTTCCAGCATGAGTGACAAGGGGGTAGGTGGAAAGTGTTAAAACCTCATAAAAGATAAAAAGGGTCAATAAATTATCTGCAAAGGCCACGCCCATCACACCGCCTATAGCAACGGCAAAACAACAAAAAAAACGTGTTTGATGGTCTTCGTTATGCCCACGCATATAACCAATAGCGTATATAATAGTGATTAACCAGAGGAAGCTAGCGATTAACGCAAATATCATCCCCAAAGGCTCAACACTAAAACTTACACTTAAACCTGGAAGTATTTGCAACCAGTGGACAGAAATACTTTCGCCACTCTGTAAGCCCAGATAAATAAACACTACAGAGCACAGCACAATCAGGCTGGTGACAATGCTCACCATTTCCCTTAAGTTTTGATTATGTCTTAAGGCGACAATGCCAATAGTTGAAACAATAGGTAAAAGAATACACAACTGCAGCAAGGTGTCTAATGAAAAAATCATTGCACAACCCCGAATAAGCTTTTAGCTGCACTGGCAGCAATTTCCACACTGAGGCGTGTATCAATGCCAAAGTACACGTTAGCACTAACTAGAAGCCAAACGGGAACAAGAATAGCCATTGGTGCTTCTTTAACAGGCTGCTGACCTAAAACTGGGGCCTTAAAATAAGCAGTCTCAACAATACGCCATACATAGATTACAGCTAATAGAGAACCCAATAAAACTAGGCCTGCTAACCACCACCAACCTTTTTCGATAGCGGCCACAACTAAATACCACTTACTCACAAACCCAACTGTTAGTGGCACCCCTATAAGGCTTAAACCACCCACTACAATGGCAGCCATTGTTAAAGGCATTTGTCGACCTAAACCTTGCAAGTCGGTAATTTTGCTACTACCAACACGGTACATAATGGCAACCAAGGCCATGAATAGCGCACCTTTCATCAATGCATGATTAAACATGTGCAACAGCATTGCAGTTAATCCAGCAGGTGTAGAAAGACTAAAGCCTACAATCATATAACCCACTTGAGCTACGCTAGAGTACGCAAATACATGCTTTATATTATCTTGATAAATAGCCACCGTAGACGCAATAAATATGCCTAATAATCCCATCACCAAAAACATTGTCTCGATCGGCAGGGCGGTAAAAGAAAACGAAATACCGAAGATTGAAAACGTGAAACGAATCAGTAGGTAAGCAGCCACCTTGGTGGAGGTAGCGGCAAAAAAAGCTGTTACAATTGATGGTGCATAAGCATAGGCATTAGGTAGCCAAAAATGCAGGGGAAATAATGCCAGTTTTAAGCACACACCCACGATAAAAAACACATAAGCAGTGGTAATGGTGCGGGTTTCTGCCACTGCGGGTAAACGTTCTGCAAGATCAGCCATATTAAGTGTACCAGTCATTTGGTACATGAGGCCTATACCGATAAGGATAAAAGTAGCACCTATGGTTCCCATGATGAGATACTGAAAGGATGCCCAAAGTGCACGCCGGTCTTTACCAAGTGCAATTAAAGAGTAAGCTGACAGTGAGGATATTTCTAGGAAAACAAAAACATTGAACGCATCACCGGTGGTCACAATACCCAACATCCCAGTTAGTGACAGTAGGTATAGAATATAAAAAAGTGTCTGTTTGTCTTTGGGGATTTCTTTTTCTATACTAGTTTGCGCTGCCAGCAATACCACAGTACTGATGCCAGATATGATTAGAGCAATAAAGGCGTTCAGCTTATCAATACGGTATTCAATCCCCCATGGTGGACTCCACCCGCCTAATTCATAGCTAATGGTGCCAGTTGCCATCACTTGTTGAAGCAAAAGCATGCTAATAATAAATGCTAATGAACTGGCTAGGAGTGCAAATAACCAAACTAGTTTTGGCCTTCTGAGGATCAAACAGGCTGGCGCTGCTATTAGCGGCACTATAACTTGCAATATGGGGAGGTGCACTAACACTACTGATGTTCCTTGTCTTGATTGACCATAGCCTGGTTATCCATGGTCTGAATTTCATCCTCGTCAACACTGCCATAGGCTTCTTTAATCCTTATGATCAGCGCAAGCCCCAAAGCAGTCGTTGCTATACCCACTACAATGGCTGTCAAGATTAGAACATGAGGAAGTGGGTTAGAGTAAAGTATGATGCCTTCTTGCCATATGGGAGCTGTCGCTCCTTCGACCTTGCCAACGCTAATATAAAAAATAAAAACAGAGGTTTGAAAAATATTTAGGCCAACAATTTTTTTGATAAGGTGGCCATGAGCTATGATGATATAAAAACCGATCATCATTAAAACGATCACTACCCAGTAATTATAAAGGCCAAGTATCATTGTCATAAAGACTCACCTTTATTAGCTTGTTGGTATTCTCTGCGAGCAGAAAAACTAAAAAATATGATGATCATGACAGACGCAACTGTTAAACCCACACCCAGCTCAATTAGCAGAATGCCTAAATGTTGACCAGCAATGGGATCGGCAGTCAACACACTATAATCCAGGAAGCTGCCACCGTTTAACATTGACACCACGCCTACGCTTCCATAAACAAGCACGCCAAGGGCGGATAATAATTGCACAGCAGGCTGTGTGATGACTCTCCGTGCTGCACTTAGGCCAAATAACATTGCATACATAATGATCGCTGCAGCGAATATAACGCCAGCTTGAAACCCCCCACCAGGACCATAATCACCGTGGAACTGCACATAAAATGCATAAAGTAGAATAAATGGAATCATCGTTTTTATAGCAACGCGCAAGATCAAATGTTTCTCATGCATTGAGTCATTAATTGCTTCAATTGCGGCATCATTTTTAGGGCGCTGAACAACCGATAATAATGCCAAAACGCCAATTCCAGCCGTAAATATCACCGTAACTTCGCCAAAGGTATCAAACCCTCTATAGCTTGCCAGTACAGAGGTGACCATATTGGGGACACCAATCTCCTTCATCGAATCATAAATATAACGAGGAGCGACATGGTTGTGAACGGCAGCATCTGCAGAACCAAAATAAGGCATGTCGAAGGTTCCATAAATTAGCAAACCGCCGGTAATAGCCACTACAATCAACGCTAAAAGAGGCTTGTGGCTTGCTTCATGTTCTGTTCGCCCAGTCATGGCTACAGTTGTTAGCATTAGGAGCGTGGAAATGCCGGCACCAACAGAGGCCTCTGTAAATGCAACATCCACAGCGTCCATAGCAACGAAGAAGCTGGCAGACACAAGCCCATAAATACCTGCCAGCATAACAACGGCAAACATATCTTTGATTTGATTGACCGCAAGGGCAATACCAACCAAAAGTGTGAGTAAGACAATATCGACTAAGATTTCGATGTTTTATCTCCTGAGGCTGAACCTTTTTCCAAGTCCTTTATCTGCACATTTACCAGTGGAGGTAAATTGTTTAAAGCTGCAGCTTGCCCTAGGGCATGACTGGCTGCAGGGCTAATAAACAGCGTCATTAAAAGAATAAGTATGAGTTTTATAATCACCAGCATTTCAGGATTTTGTAACATTAAGCCAATAAGTATCATGGTGGCAGCTAAAGTATCTGTTACTCCCGCTGCATGCATACGGGTATAGAAGTCTGGAAATCGCAATATACCTACACCGCCTGAAAGGCACAAAAAACTACCTATTAGGAGGAAAAAAGCACTCAGTAAACTAAGGACACCTTCCATTACGGATCTCTCTTTACTAGATCAGCCACTTGGCCATTATGTTTAGCGTTAAAAGCGTCAGATAGGCGCAGCACCCCGATAACACTGATAAAGTTAATCAACGCATATACCATAGCAATATCTAAAAACTCAGGGCGGCCCATCATAAAACCCAAAAGAGAAATAAGCAGTACCGTCTTAGTGCCGAACATATTGACGGCTAGAATTCTGTCGTAAAGGCTAGGGCCGACTACAGCCCTAATGACGGCCAGTATCATGGCAACAAGAATTGCCAAAGTTGCTGCAATTACCATGATTGCTCCAGTCTACTAACCCGGCTATCCATATCTCCAGACTCTAGTGCCACAATATTTTCTTGGATTAATGCATGCACCATTATTTCATCATTTACTAAACCTAGCGTCACAGTGCCCGGTGTTAGTGTAATTGAATTTGCATAGATCACCTTTCCCACATCAGTGGTTTGGCTTGCCTTAATTACTTTTACTGTGGGCGTAATTGTTTTGTTACCAAGCCATATGTGCTTAACCACTGTTAAATTGGCGACCACGATTTCTTTGATCAGCCATAAACCAAAACGTGGGTACTCTAGTGACAGATGAATTGTTTGCGACTCATGGTCCACAACATCCATACGATGAGCAATTAACACAACGATGGCAATAGAAGCTGCACCTAGGGCAAGAATCAAATAATTATAGTGGCCAGAGTTAAGCAACCAAAATAATATTAGAATAATTGAAAGGCTTATTTTATGACGCATAGTTTTTTACTCGTACTGTCGCCCAATGTTACCAGCCATTGAATAGCATCTATCTCTATTGGATGATTAATTGACAGGTTGATATTTAATGGTGAAGGGCTCACGCCACGTTTGCTGCAAAACTCTAATATCGAGCTAGCGACGTGAATGACCTTTTCTTTCTATAATTACATGGATTAAAACAAAAGCAGTTTTAAAGTAAGGTTACTAATGCATACCCTTCGCTTTATTATATTCGATATAATCTGATAAGTCAGCGGTTGTACTAGAAGTAAATAATAGGTGCACCAGATCAACAGGTGTAGGCGAGTAAACTACTTTAACAGGGGCACCTTAGCGACAGGCTAATAGGGCTAGATTTTGGTAGTTTATATGCATCTGCTAAAGAACGCCGGTATGCCTATTAAACGCAGAAGTTATCAATAAAAAAGGCTTAAAACTCAAGGGTGAACTTAGGCCTTTTTACAAGTGTGACTACCTTGGGTTTAAGAAAAAATCGCTTTAAAGATGTAGAAAAATATAATAGCCAAGATTGCACCAGCTGGAAGTGTGATCACCCAAGAGGTAAAGATAGTTGCAACAATACGCAAGTTAATTGCAGCTAGCCCTCGGGCTAAACCTACCCCCAATACTGCGCCTACTAAAGTGTGTGTAGTTGATATAGGTAAGCCTATACCCGAGGCAAGTACAACAGTTGCAGAGGCACCTAAGGTGGCGGCAAAGCCTCGGCTGGGGGTTAGCTCTGTGATCTTCGTGCCAATGGTGGCCATAACCTTATAGCCGTACGTCACCAGGCCAATAACAATACCCACTCCACCCACTAATAAAATCCAAGCTGGCATACTGGATTTGGCTGTTACGGCACCAGATTTAATAGTGGCGATGGCTGCTGCCATCGGACCAACGGCATTGGCCACATCATTAGAACCGTGAGCAAAAGCCATAGCACAGGCTGTAAATACCATTAGTACTGCAAAGACCTTTTCCACGTTAGCAAAGCGATCTTCTGCCTCAATGGCCTCGATACGCTTAACACGGGTTAACATTATGCTACCCACTATGGAAACTAAAATGCCTGCAGCGGCTGCCACTAAGGACATTTCAAAGTAGTTTAGGGTAAAGCCAATGTCTTTTAGTACGTGCTTTAAACCTTTGATTAAAGTGACCATGGTGATCATAAAGCCCACCATAAACATGTACACAGGCACGTAGCGTTTAGCGTTTTCAAATGGAGCTTCAGTATCTAAGATAAGCCGCTGAACACTTCTAAACAACATATAGGAAATTGTACCCGCTAGTACGGGTGAAACGATCCAACTGGCAGCAATGGTACCTACTTTGCTCCAATTCACGGCATCCACAGAAATAGCAACCGCAGCAAAGCCAACAATGGCACCAACAATGGAATGAGTGGTTGATACTGGCCAACCAAGAATGGAGGCAATCAATAGCCAAGTCCCGGCTGCAAGTAGTGCCGAGAGCATACCGTAAACTAGATACTCAGGTGTGCCCTGCAAGGTTAGTGGGTCAATAATTCCCTTTCGAATGGTAGCTGTAACTTCGCCACCTGCCAAGTAAGCGCCAGCAAACTCAAAGATCATGGCGATGATGATGGCCTGCTTTAACGTAATAGCACCAGAACCCACTGACGTTCCCATGGCATTAGCGACATCATTTGCGCCCACACCCCAAGCCATAAACACACCAAAGATGATGGCTAGAATGAGTAAGATTTGACCATATTCGTTTAAAACTTCCATAATGTTTTCTCGAAGCTATGTAAGGTGTAAGTTATCGATTTTTGTTGTCGTATATATGCCCGTACTTAACGAGCTATGATGACCTGAATTTGCTCGCCAGCACTTTGCGCACAATCGGCTAAATTACCAATGGTTTCGATAGTTTTATACATAAACATGGCATCTACAGGAGGTAAGTCGGCTTCGATTTCATGTAATTTTGCACGTAAGGTAATTTGCCGTTTATCATTCTTGTCTTCTGCTTTTTCCAGTTTGGTAATACATCGGTTGATACGATCAATTTCACGGCCACCAAACCCTGATCCAATGAGTTCATCAAGCTCATCAATCACTACCTTGGCTTCCACAGCTACAGCCACGGCAGACTTTACGTAGGCAGTCATATCTGTAGAAATCTTTTTAGGCACCACTTGCTTACGGCCTAACATGATGCCTGCTATATCTTTTGCAGTGTTGCAAATTTTATCTTGCTTGCTTAATAATTGAATTAGATCAGAACGGTTAATGGGCATGAATAAGCTTTTTGGCAGGTGCAAGCGGATGTCTTGTTTTTGGTTATCAGCATCTCCTTCCAATTTAGCAATTGAATTATAAGTAGCTTCTACAGTTTCCCAGTCCTCTTTGATAACCGCTTGAAAAAAAGGGATTAATAGCTCTACACACTGCAGCGACGTGTGCATATGATTTTGTAACGGTTTAATAGGTGAATGGCCAAATAAGCTAAGTATGGGGTTTGCCATGTGAACTGCCTCGATGGGTAATAATAGGGCCTTAGTTAGCGCGCATTATAGGCACCCTTTGTTAAGGCAATATAAAGATTATCAGTTTATTTTTAATTAGCTAGTATAAGTGGACAAGGGAATCTTAATTGTGAAAGTAGACCCCTGATTTAACTTACTGTTTAGTTGCAAGAGCCCTTTATGGCTTTGCACTATATGTTTAACAATGGCAAGGCCAAGGCCAGTTCCACCAAGAGATTGTGAGCGGGCTTTATCAACTCGGTAAAAACGCTCAAAAATACGCTCTTGATCAGATTCATCAATACCCAAGCCATTGTCTTTCACTGCCAGTACTGCTACCCCTTCAGTTACGGTAAGGGCCACGGTAACGGTTCCCTTTGCTGCGGTGTATTTAATGGCATTATCAATAAGGTTGGTCGCCATTTGCCCTAGAGCATTGTCATCACCCAACAACATCATCGGGCCATCTTTTGTTTGTAGCTCCAAAGTGACTTGTTGTGTCTGAGCTACCGCCTGTAAGTTAGCACACACCCTTTGTACCACTTGTTGTAAATCTACCTGGGTGTTGTAGGCTTCATCGTTGCTTTCTAGCCGAGACAAGGCTAATAAATCTGACACTAAGGCAGATAAACGGATAGATTGGCCATGAATTTTACGCATAAACCGCTGCTGTATAGCGCGATCTATTGTGTCATCTTCTATTAAGGTTTCTGCAAAACCACGAATGGCCGTAATAGGCGTTTTCAGTTCGTGGGAAGCGTTTGCAACAAAGTCTGCGCGCATTTTGTCAATACGCTGAACGGCAGTGATGTCTTGCAGTACCAAAATTGCGTCAGCCCGGTAGGACTGTTTTAACAAAGTAACATGCAATCGGTAGTGCCGTGAAAATGTATAGCCATCAAGCTGGATGGTTCGCTCCACGCTGGTTTGTTGTTGTTGGCATTGTCTAAACGCGTGGTCAAGGTTGTCCGACCCATCTATGTCTGTTAGCGCTTGGCCTAAGCAACGTTCACCACTGGTGCGCAACATACGACAAGCAGCAGCGTTAACGTGGGTAATAAGGCCTTCACTGGTCACAGTAATAACGCCTTCGTTCATACTTTTAAGGATGGTAGAGAGCTGGTCCCGTTCCGTTTTTATGATATCAAAGCGCTGGGCTGAAATATCAGCCATCTGATTAAGTGAGCGAGCCAAATCGCCTATTTCGTCACGTCTTTGGCTAGGAATTCGCAACTGATAGCGGCCATGAGCATAGTTTTTAGCAATGAGTGTCATTTGCCTAAGGGGCCGAGCAAAACTCATCGCCAACCAATACCCTATAAACAATGCAATCAATGCCGTAAGACTAGCAGCAATGATAATAACTCGGCGCAAATAATTGATCTCTTCATCAATACGTTGTGTAGGCAATGCTGTACGAATGTAACCCAGATTGCCATTGCTGGCCATGGCTGAAACGGCAACATACAACATTGGTTTTTGTAAGGTTTTACTATAGCGTCGTGATTGTCCTATATCAGATGTATTAGCAGCAATAATTTCTGGTCGATAGCGGTGATTATCCATCTCTGAAGCATTGAATTCAGAATCTGCAATAACCACGCCGTCTTTTGTTAGTAGCGTAACTCGAGTATCAATACGCTGGCCAATTTGCTTCAATGTTTGTTGTATTTGGCTTTGGGTTTGTTGACCAGTGTTAGCAAACGACTGTTGTAATATAAAGGCCTGACTCGAAAGGTTATTACTGATATCTCGCAAACTGGCCTGCTCTATTTGACGCTGAACCATTAGGCCAACAATCAAGATACTAAACAATATGACGACAGCAAAACCTGCATAAAGTCGTAAGAATATTGGTGAGTGACGCATGCTAATGGACTTCGCTTGCTAGGGTTTCACTATAGTTAGGATCACAACGATAACCCACGCCCCGTATGGTTTCTATTGCTGATGCCGCCTTACCTAACTGCTTTCGGACGCCACGAATATGAACATCAACATTACGATCGACCACTTCAGATTTTTCACCCAAGGCAGAAAGTATGAGTTGTTCCCTTGAAAAGGCACGACCAGGTTGTGCCATTAAGGTGTGTAAGAGTTTAAATTCGGTGGTGGTCAGTTTTAATGCTTGGCCATTTAGACTGCAGTTGTAGGTATCAAGGTCTAGTGACAAAGTCCCCATAGTGAGTATGTGTGTGGTGGGTCGCCTACGTAAAGCCACTTTAATTCGAGCCAATAGCTCAGCCTGACTAAAAGGCTTGGTCATATAGTCATCTGCACCCTGACTAAGGCCACCAATAACATCAGCTTCTTCACTTCGTGCGGAAAGCATTATAATGGGTATTGCTTGGGTTTTAGCGTCTGCTTTAAGTCGTTCACACACCTGCATGCCATTGAGGTTTGGCAGCATGATATCAAGCAATATTAAATCAGGGATGTGTGTTTGCGCTAGCTTTAAGCCTTCAACACCATCACCGGCAAGGGTGACCATATAGCCAGCCTTTCCAAGATTGTAAGCGATGATCTCTTGGATATCAATTTCATCTTCAATACATAAAATGTGGTGTGCGCTGGACATAAATAGTTATTTCCCAATACAAAATGATCCAAAAATACGGCCTAGTAAGTCATCACTAGTAAAACTGCCAGTAATTTCGTTCAAACACTCTTGAGCTAAACGTAAGTCTTCAGCTAATAGTTCGCCAGCCTGGCTGTAAGCCAGCTGCGTAGCGCCTTCGTGCAGTAGTAATTTACATCTTTTAAGTGCGTCAAGGTGTCGCCTGCGTGCACTAAAGCCACCCTCTAGTGTTGCTTGATAACCAACAGCTTGTTTTAGTTGGCGGCGCAATAGGTCTAATCCTTGACCATGCTTTGCACTGAGGTAGATACAGTCTACACCATCAACTTGTGTTAGGTTAGGCAGGCTGTTTGAGAGGTCTATCTTATTGCGAACTAAGGTAAGTTGGTTAGGCATAGGCTGTTGGCCCATTAACCCTTGCCAGTGAACCTGCGGTGAGGTGTTATCCTGGGCATCTTGCAACAACAAAATTTGGTCAGCTTGGCCAATAGCGTCAATCGCACGCGCAATACCAATTTTCTCCACCTTGTCTGGGCTCTCTCGTAAACCAGCAGTATCTAAAATATGTAAAGGCAGGCCATCAATATTGATAGATTCCTTTAAAATATCTCGCGTTGTTCCTGCAATGTCTGTAACGATAGCGCGTTCTTGTCCTGCTAGGGCGTTAAGTAAGCTAGATTTTCCAGCGTTGGGTGCGCCAGCGATGACAACTTGCATGCCCTCTTGCAGCAAGCTGCCCTGGTGGGCCTGCTGCAACAGGTGATCTAGGTCTGACTGAGCGTTCTCTAAAAGAGCAGCTACTTTACCGTCAGCTAAAAAATCAATTTCTTCTTCTGGGAAGTCGATTGCTGCTTCCACATAGAGACGCAAATAGATAAGGCTTTCAACTAGGGTATTAATATGGGTTGAGAACACCCCCCTTAATGATCGCAACGCGTTTCTTGCCGCTTGTTCTGAGCTAGCATCTATTAAATCTGCAATCGATTCTGCTTGGGCAAGGTCCATTTTATCATTTAGAAAGGCACGTTCAGAAAACTCTCCAGGTCTGGCTAAACGAGCGCCTAATTGTGTGAGCTCACGCTGTAGTAAATCCATAACTACTTGCCCGCCATGGCCTTGAAATTCAAACACGTCTTCACCGGTAAAGGAGTCCGGGGCTTTAAAATAAATGCTTATGCCGGCATCAATTTGTTCGCCTTGGGTATCTAAAAATGCGCCATAATGGGCATGACGAACTATGCCTTGGCTGCGGCTTAGTGCCTGACCATAGGCTAAAGCCCTAGGCCCAGATAAGCGAATAATGCCCACACCACCGCGCCCTGGAGGCGTCGTCTGTGCACAAATAGTATCTAGATCTGATTGCAAGGTAGTTAGCGCTCCTGTGACAACAAAAATGGGGCTTAATTAATGCAAAAAAGGCCTCACTGGGAGGCCTTTGTAACATGTTTAGAGCATTAGGTTAATTTTTACGCTCAGCCATGACCTTTTCAATTCGTTTGGTAATTATATATTGTTGCGTGATTGACAAGACGTTGTTGCATACCCAATACAAAACAAGACCCGCAGGAAACCAAAGGAAAAAGATAGTGAACACAATAGGTAACATCTTCATTATCTTAGCCTGCATCGGGTCTGGAGGCGTCGGGTTCAGCATCTGCTGGATGAACATGGTGGCGCCCATGAGCAGTGGTAATACAAAATAAGGATCTTGTACGGACAGGTCTTGGATCCAGAGGAAGAATGGCGCGTGACGCAGCTCAACAGTTTCCATCAACATCCAATATAAGCCAATGAATACAGGCATCTGGATAATAATAGGGAAACAACCACTTAAAGGATTGGCTTTTTCCCGTTTGTATAATTCCATCATCCCTTGCGACATTTTAGATCGATCGTCGCCAAACTTTTCTTTTAATTTGGCAATTTCAGGCGCTAGTGCTCGCATCTTGGCCATTGAGCGATACGAAATAGCCGACGGATAAAAGAAGAATGCTTTAACGCATAGGGTGACCAATAAGATGGCTACACCCCAGTTGCCTGCAAACCCAAACATGGTGTTCAACAACCAGAATAATGGTTGTGAAACCCACCATAACCAACCGTAGTCAACCACCAAGTCTAGGTTCTCAGAAATGGCTTCAAGGTCTGCTTGAATCTTAGGGCCAGCATAAAAATCAGCCGACGTGGCACCAGACTGTCCCGCCTGTAACTCTAAAGCAGGGCTAACAAAGCCAGCAATATAGTTATTTTTGCTAACCCGGGTGCTGTAGTTATGTTGCTGCTCTGGGTTAGGTACCCACGCGGTAACAAAGTAATGTTGTAACATGCCTACCCAGCCGCCTGGCGCACTGCGCTTTAGGTTGGCATCGTCCATGTCATCAAAGTCATACCGGTAGTACTTGTCATCTGGAAAAGAAAAAGCGGGGCCGAGGTAAGCAGACATACCCATACCACCAGACGCACTGGGGTCTGCAGAGCGGTCACGTTTAATTTGGCCAAACAAATTAGCAGACCAAGGCTGGTTGCCGCGGTTGTCAACAGCATAGGTTAGGTTGATTAAATGGCTGCCACGAGTAAAGGTGTAGATCTTGTTGATCACTGCGCCGGTTTCGTCGGTAATGCTTAGTACAACTTCTAAACTCCGCTCGCCGTCAAGTAATTCGTATGTTGATTGCGCGGCCTTAAATATTGGCCGAGACTTAATGTCGGTACCGTTAAGGCCAACTAGCCCACTTTGAGCCACATAAGTGCGCTGTTGGTTTTGTTCTAACAGGGTAAATAGCACATCTGAGTGGTTCATTTCTGCTAGATACTGAGCCAGTGAGGCTTGGATTATGTCGCCACCCTGAGTGTCAATAATCACTTCTAGAGTATCAGTTTTAACCTCAATAAGTGATCCAGCACTCGCATTTTCAGTTTGAGTTACCGTAATGTCAGCGTTATCGTTTGGTTGCGCAGCCACGGCAAAATCAGTACTAACTGCTTCTGTATCGTATGCAGAAACGCTGGTGACTTGTTGTGGAGCGAGGGCTTCGGTACCGTAATCTTGATTCCACTGTAGGACCATCAAGTAGGAAATGATGGCGACACCCGCAATGAGAATAATGCGTTGAAAATCCATAGAAACAAATCGTCGTTAGTTGTATTGTAAAGGAGTTAGATTATAGAGCCTGTTCGCCTATTGGCAATGGGCAGGCCACAGAAGTGTGCTAAATCTGGCCAGTTTGGGCAGTTTTTTTACGTAATCTTACCCATTGTTTGCTAATTAGGCGGTGGACTGCGTCATTGTCGAGTTCTCCCAAGCCTTTTCTAGACAGGATAACAATGTCCAAGGGAAGGGAGAATTCGTTCGTTTGCGTGCAAAGGGTTCTAAAACTGTCACGCACAACCCGTTTAATCCGGTTGCGATGTACCGCTAGTTTTATACCTTTTTTCGCAATAACCAATCCAATACGGGAATGGTCATGCAAACTTGGGCGGGCCAAGATCAGTAGGTGCTGATCCGAAACTTTGAAATCAGCTTGGTCAAAAACCCTTCGAAAATCTCTCGCATTTAACAGGCGTCGTTGCCGAGAAAAGTCGAAATCAGTCATACGCTAAGCGCGCAACAGTCGCTTAAGCGCTTAGGCTCTTGCGGCCTTTTGCACGACGGGCGTTAATTACGGCACGGCCGCCTGGAGTTGACATGCGGGCACGGAAACCGTGAGTGCGCTTGCGCTTTAAGACGCTAGGTTGAAACGTTCTTTTCATGATCGGTCTCGCAAAATTAGTTAAGGGCCAAAATTTAGGCTTTGAAAATCTAGGGGCGAAATTATATGAGAGGGTAAATCTAATAGCAAGCCTGAATCTTGGTTTAAACTACTAAATCACATAAAAAGGCAAAATATTTTCACTTTACTCAAAAGATATCCCTTATATTGCTTTATCGAGCGCTGCCTGTGGATAACTTTGGGCAGTTGGTGATAAAATGATGCCCTTAATGCGTTAGCTTAAAGTCACTCTGTTGGCTTTAAAAATTTAGTTTAATTTGGCTCTAGTAAAAAATGTCTCTAGCAATTTGGCAACAATGTTTGGCGTGTCTTCAGGATGAACTGCCTAGTCAGCAGTTTAATACGTGGATTCGACCCTTAAAAATCCAAGAAGA
>Ga0307997_10000607_pt1 | contig 16393 bp, 10 predicted proteins | sample Davwhametageno36_FD_203165 | JGI IMG/M metagenome (GOLD analysis project Ga0307997, IMG submission 203165) | Marine microbial communities from Davis Island wharf, Antarctic Ocean - #36 | ecosystem: Environmental > Aquatic > Marine > Unclassified | place: Antarctic Ocean: Davis Island wharf... | reverse complement strand
GCGCTCGAGGCGGCACCGCCGCTGCCCGACTTCGACCTGGCGGAATCCGACGAGGTCGCCGCTACGCCGGAGGGGAGACTCGACCGCTGGCAGCGCAAGCTCCTGGACCTGACCACGCGCAACCGGCTGCTGCACGTCAAGCCGGGCGCCACGGCGATCCGGCTCGTCTGTCCGGACGCGGCGAGGCTCGAGGACGAGCTCGCCGACGGCCGCAGCTTCCGCATCGTCGGAGAGCCGGATCTTGCTGGAGCGGCGGGACGCGACGCCTCGCTCCATGCGGAACGCACGGGCGTGGTCCTGGACGAGGCCTATGCGAAGGCGGCTCTCGACCGAGGCGAGCTTCTCTCTCCGGGTGACCCCGCGAAGCTGGAGGCGCAGCTCGTCGAACTGTACCGCAAGGCGAGGCTCGACATGGCGGAGGGCGGCGCCAACACGCTGTTCCTGGCGGTGGGCTTTCTGCTTTGGAAGAAGTCGGCGACCGACTCCAGCCAGTACCGCGCGCCGCTGATCCTGCTTCCGGTCCGTCTGGACCGCCGGTCGGTTAGATCGGGCGTCAGGCTTTCGATCCACGAGGACGAGCCCCGCTTCAACCTGACGCTGCTCGAGATGCTGCGCCGGGACTTCGATCTGGAGATACCCGAGCTGGCCGGCCCGCTGCCGGCGGACGCTTCGGGAATCGACGTGCCCCGCGTGTTCAACGTCGTCCGGCGGGCGGTTCGGGACGCGACGGGGTTCGAGGTCGTCCCGGACGTGATGCTTGGCTCGTTCTCGTTCGCCAAGTACCTCATGTGGAAGGACCTGGTCGATCGCACCGACGTCCTGAAGGCGAATCCCGTCGTGCGCCATCTGCTCGAGACGCCGCGGGATCCCTACCCCTGCGATCGGCAGCCGCCGCGTCCCGAGGCGCTGGATGCAGAGGTGGCGCCGGGTGACCTGTTCACGCCGCTTCCGGCCGACTCCTCGCAGCTCGCTGCCGTGGTGGGATCCGCGCGCGGGTGCGACTTCGTGCTCGACGGGCCGCCGGGCACCGGTAAGTCGCAGACCATCGCCAACATGATCGCCCACAACCTGGCGCTCGGGCGCAAGGTGCTGTTCGTGGCCGAGAAGCGCGCGGCGCTCGAGGTCGTGCATCGCCGCCTGGTGGCACACGGGCTGGGACCGTTCTGTCTCGAGCTGCACAGCAACAAGGCCTCCAAGCTCGACGTCCTGCGCCAGCTCGACGCCGCCTGGAGCATCAGCGAGGGTTCTCCGCAGGCCGAGTGGGACCGCCGGGCGGCGGAGCTCAGGACGAGCCGCGACGGGCTCAATCGGCTTGTGGCTGCTCTGCATCGCCGACACGGGAACGGCCTGACCCTGCACGCTGCCATCGGCCGGGTGGTAAGGGACGGTGCGGCAGGCGGCACGCTCCGTCTGGCCTGGCCGACCACGACGCGCCACGACGAGGCGGGACTCGAGCAGCTGCGCGAGGCGGCACGCCGTCTCGATCTGCTGCGTCCGGCCGATCCCGCCGAGCCGTCGCTCGTCCTGGTCGGCCGCACCGAGTGGTCGAACGCATGGGTCGCCGAGCTGCTGGCCGCAGCAGGCGGCCTCGAGACCGCGGCAGGCGAGATCGAGACGCGGCGCCAGGCCTTCACGTCGCTTCTGGGGATCGAGCTCGGGCGGGACAGGCAGGGTCTTGCCGCGACCGCGGCCGTGGCGCACGCCCTCGGCTCGGCTGCGGGTCACGATCTCGGCTTCGCCTTCGCATCCGATGCCGCCCGCTCGATCGAGCATGCGCGCGAGGCCCTTCCGATCGTCGAGGAGTACCGGCGCGAGGCGGCGTCGTTGGGCGTCCGTCTGGAAACCTCCGCGGTCCGGGCGCTGCCGCTCGACGAGATCGAGGCGGAATGGCAGGCCGCCTGCACTGCGATCTGGCCCCTATCCCTCCTCCGGCGCAAGGCGGTGGTCCGCCGGCTCGATCCCAGCGGCGAGGCCGATCCGGACATCGAGCTTCCCCGCCTTCGGTCCATGCGCTCGATCATGGCCCGGGTCGAACCTCTCGGCGCGGCCAGCGCCGTTCCAGGCTGGTCCGGCGTCGATACCGACGTGACGCGCGTCGCCGCGCTGCTCGACGCAGCCGAGGGACTGCGCAGCGCCGTCGTCCGTGCGGCGGACACGCCGGACCGGCTGATGTCGCTGCGCGGTTCGCTGCGCCGCCTGGTGACCGAGGGAAGCGACCTCCTCGGCGCGGACGGCGCGATCGGGCGGGCCGGTGCGTCCTACCTCGTTGCCCACGAACGGCTGGAGGCGGCACTCGAGAGCTTCCAGGCCATCGCCTCCTCGCCGTCGGGTCTCGATGGCGAGGACCTGCCCGCCGCGGCGCGCGTCGCCGCCGCCGGGATCGCCTCGCACGCGTCGCAGCTCAACGGCTGGACGGCATGGCGGCGTGCGCGGCAAGCGGCGCTGGATCTGGATCTCGGCCCTCTGGTCGAGGCTGTCGAGCGTGGTTCAGTCCCGCCTGGAACGGCGGGCGCGGCGTTCGAGCTCGCCCATGCGCGGTGGTGGGCGGACGGCGTCATGGATGCCGAGCCTGCGGTGCGCGACTTCACGCTCGCCGAGCAGACGGACGCGATCGCCCGCTTTCGCGACCTGGACCGTCAGTTCGCGGAGCTGACCCAGGCGTACATCCGGGCCCGGCTGTCGGGCGGGATCCCCCCGAAGGATGCGCAGACGCAGCCGCCGGGCTTCGGTGCGCTCGCTCACCAGCTGAAGCTCCAGAAGCGGCACAAGCCGGTGCGGCAGCTCGTCGCCGAGATGGGGCCGGCGCTCACGACGCTCGCGCCCTGCCTGCTGATGAGCCCGCTGTCCGTCGCGCAGTACCTGCCCCCCGATGCCGAGCCCTTCGACCTGGTGATCTTCGACGAGGCATCGCAGATCACGCCCTGGGACGCGGTCGGCGCGATCGCGCGAGGCCGGCAGGTCGTGGTGGCCGGCGATCCCAAGCAGATGCCCCCGACGAGCTTCTTCGACCGGGGCGCCGGTGCCGAGGACGACGATACCGATGTCGAGAGCGACCAGGAAAGCATCCTCGAGGAATGCCTGGGTGCGCGCCTGCCCCAGCGGCGCCTCACCTGGCACTACCGGAGCCGCAACGAGAGCCTGATCGCGTTCTCGAACCATCGCTACTATGACGGCGACCTCATCACCTTCCCAGCGCCCGTGACCAGGGACGTCGCCGTTTCGTGGCGAAGGGTCGCGGGGGCGTGGGCGAGAGGCAAGGCGCGCACCAATCAGGTGGAGGCGGAGGCCATCGTGGCGGAGGTTCTGGCGCGGCTTGTCGATCCTGCCTTCGTCGACGAGGACGGCCGACCGCTGAGCATCGCGGTGATCACCCTCAACGCCGAGCAGCAGAAGCTGATCGAGGACCTTCTCGATCGCGCACGGCGGGGCCGGCCGGAGCTGGAGGCCTTCTTCGCCGACGACGCCGCCGAGCCCGTCGTCGTCAAGAACCTGGAGACGGTGCAGGGCGACGAGCGCGACCTGGTGCTGCTCGGCATCGGCTATGGTCCCGAGACACCGGACGCGCCGACCATGTCGATGAACTTCGGACCGCTCAACCGCCAGGGCGGCTGGCGACGCCTCAACGTCGCCATCACGCGCGCGCGCCGCGAGATGGTGGTCTTCACCTCGTTCTCGGCCGATCGCATCGATCTTAACCGGACGAGTGCCGAGGCCGTGCGCGACCTCCGCCACTTCCTCGAGTTCGCCGAGCGTGGCCCGCGGGCTCTCGGCGAGGCGGTGTCGGGCTCGGTCGGGGGCTTCGAATCTCCGTTCGAGCAGGCGGTGGCGAGCGGCCTTCGCGAGCGTGGCTGGACGGCGGTGCCGCAGATCGGCGTCTCCCGGTTCCGCATCGACCTGGGCATCGTGGATCCCGATCGTCCCGGCGACTATCTCGCCGGGGTCGAGTGCGACGGCGCGTCCTACCACAGCGCGGCGACGGCCCGGGACCGCGACAAGGTGCGCGAGGGCGTGCTGTCGGGGCTCGGCTGGCGCCTGGTGCGCGTCTGGTCGACTGACTGGTGGCATGACGCCCCCTCGGCGCTCGACCGCCTGGACGCCGCGCTGCGAACGCTGCTCGACGAAGCGCGGACCGCACGGGCGGAGCGCGAGGCGGCCACGCCGCTGTCGGCCGGGGTCGAGAGCACGAGCTCGACGCCGACGCCGGACGAGGAGGATCAGGGCGAAGCGGCCGCAGAGCCGGTGGAGCAGCTCGGCGGCGACTATGCGAGGACCGACTTCACCGACCTGCAGGCGCAGATCGATCCTGCCCGCTTCGCCGACACCGCATATACGACGATCCTACGCCAGATGATCATGCGCGCGATCGCGACCGAGGCTCCGATACGGGACGATCTTCTGGTCGAGCGCATCGCCCGCGCCCATGGCTTCAGGCGGTCGGGCCGGGTGATCAGGGACCGCGTGATGACGCTGGCGCGGGCATCGGCGCATGTCGCGCAGGAGCACGGGGGAGCCGCGTTCGTCTGGTCCGACGCGACGGCTGCCTCGACCTGGGACAGGGGACGTCTGCCGGCGACGAGCGAGGACATCCGCGATCTCGGCGACATCGCGATGCCCGAGCTGACGGCAGTCCTGCGCGGCTGCGGCGGGGAGGATCCGACGACCGAGGCGGCACGGGCGCTGGGTATTCGGCGTCTGAGCGCCGCCGGACGAGAACGGCTCCGCCGCGCCGCGCCTGCCAAGGGTCACATTTCCTGAGCGAATGGCCCTGCCGTAGGAATGGGAAGGCCTTTCGAGCCTGGACCCGGGCCTACCCGGCCGGGCGTCGTTCGCGCCGCCCTGTCGAGCGCGCGCTTGCAGGGCATTCTCCAAGATCGTCGAGGGGCACCCGGCTCGACGAAGCCAAGTCCCGCAGGCGGCAGTTACTGCTCCGGCTCCGCACCCTCTCCAGCGCCGTGCACTGTCGCCTGCCCGTGCTCGGCATACATGTGCAGATCATCGAAGATTTCGTGCCACAGCCTGTCACTCATGGGAAAGCTGAAGAGGTTTCGGAGGTAATATGCCCCTTCGGCAGCGAGGAAGGCGATCCGCAGAACGCGCGCTTCACTGGTCGTCGCCTCCAGCGTACCGGCGCGGGCACGATACCAGCCCTTGAAGCTCGTTTCCGCCAATCCCGAGCCGGCGAGTGCTGCCATGAGGGCTGCCCCGCTGATGCTTTCCTCGCGCGTCAGCTCGGCCGTGATCCGAATGTGAGCGAGCATCCTGTCACGATCTGACGTTCGATTTGCCAGTTCCGTATCGAACCGCGTCTGCTCGCGAGCGAGCCAGCGATCCAGCACCGCGTCCATCAACGCTTCACGAGACCCGAACGCGGACTGGATGCTCGCCTTTGGCACTTGAGCGGCACTGGCCAGACTGCCGAACGTCAGACCGGCTGCACCGGTTTCTATTACGATGGTTTCCGCCGCATCGAGCAGTCGCCCGCGGTCGAGAGATCTTGGGCGAGCCATGTTCGACGTCCTGCTTGCTTATAAATACGGTCGTATCTATACTGGCGTCTCCGGATCGTAAAGACGCAAGCGCGAAAGGAGTAGTTCGCCGTGCAACCCAGGAAGGTAGTCATCGTGGGAGCCGGCTTCGGCGGCCTTGCTGCGGCCAGGGCGCTCAGCGGACGGAACGTGGCGGTGACGCTGATTGACCGCACCAACCACCATGTTTTCCAGCCCCTGCTATATCAGGTGGCGACCGCGGCGTTGGCGCCTTCTGACATCGCGACTGCCACCCGCACGCTCGTGGCGGGTCATGGCAACGTGACGACGCTGCTGGACGACGTGGTCGGGGTGGATGACGATGATCGCGAGGTGCTGACGGCGTCCGGGGAGCGCATACCTCACGACTACCTCGTTCTGGCTACGGGATGCAGCTACAGCTTCTTCGGGAACGACGAATGGGCCGAGCATGCCCCGGTTCTCAAGACCCTCGCCGATGCCCTCTCCATCCGCGAGCGACTGCTCGACGCGTTCGAGCGCGCCGAACGGAGCAGCGACGCCGCCGAGGTCGCGTCGCTGCTGACCTTCGTCGTAGTCGGCGGCGGCCCGACCGGCGTGGAGATGGCGGGGGCGATCGCCGAGCTAGCGAAGACGGCCGTCGCCCGCGACTTCCGCAACATAGCGGACAGGCCGTTGCGGATCGTACTGGTGGAAGCCGGTCCCGCCATTCTTTCGGCGTTCCCGGACGAGCTGCCCGACTATGCGGCTCGCGCCCTCGACCGTCTCGGTGTCGAGCTCATGCTTGGCAACGCGGTCCGCGCCATTGATGCCGAAGGTCTGCAGGTCGGCGACATGCGCATCGATGCCGCGACGGTGATCTGGGCCGCCGGCACTCGCGCCACCGCTGCGGCGGCGTGGCTCGACGTCGATGCGGCCGGAAACGGCGCAGTGCGAGTACGGCCGGATTGCTCGATCGAGGGCAGGTCTCATGTGTTCGCCATTGGCGACGTCGCCAGCTTCACCGGTGGCGACGGGAAGCCGCTACCTGGACTTGCGCCCGTAGCCAAGCAGCAAGGTCGCTATGTCGGCGAGCTGATCTGGAGCCGGTTGCAGGGACGGACGGCATCCGCGCCGTTCCGGTATCGGAACTGGGGTTCGATGGCGGTGATCGGCCGGTCCCACGCGGTCGCCGATTTCGGCACGGTCCGCTTGCGCGGCTTCGTCGCGTGGCTTTCGTGGTCGCTGGTACACCTGATGCTGCTGGTCGACTTCCGCAGCCGACTCACCGTCTATGTCAACTGGGCCTGGTCGTGGTTCACACGCGGGCACGGGGTAAGACTGCTGACAGGCGCGGTACAGCATCCTGTCCGACAGTCGGCGGCCGCTACAAGCCCTACCTCCGAAGGACGAAGCTGATGGCATGGATCTACCTGCTGCTAGGCGGTGCGTTCGAGGTCGGCTTCACGACCTGCATGCGTTATATCGATAGCTTCAAGAACCTGCCGTGGACGGGCGCCTTCGCGATCTGCGCACTGCTGAGCTTCGTCTTCCTCGAATCCGCGACACACACCATCCCGCTCGGCACGGCCTATGCGGTGTGGACCGGCATCGGCGCGCTCGGCACGGTCGTTATCGGCATGGTGTGGTTCGGCGAGCCGTCCACTCCCATCCGCATCCTCCTGGTGTTCGGCCTCGTCGCTTGCGTCGCCGGGCTGAAGCTCACGGCCGGACACTGAAGCGGGAAGGCTCGACACGCTCCTTGCCAACCGGCTTGGTCTTGCCCCATCCGGGGAATCGCGCCGTGACCGGCCACGGCGTGCTTGCGGAAACCTCGTCGCCGGGTCGACCCGGCACTCGAGATGCAGCTCGGTTGCCCGCATGGGCCGATCGACCGATCCTGCCGGCTCACCCAGGTATCCGGCGCCCGCGGCGCGTGGCGCGGGACGGCTCCGCCGGGTCGCGCCTTCCACGCTTACGTCTGCTTGGGCGGATGAGTTGCCCGTCCAGGACGGACGCACTCGCGAACCTGACGTCGGCGGCGCCTGCCGTCAGCCGCGGCGCTGCCGTTCCGGACGGTGGCGACGACGGCGTGATCCGGCATCGTCGATCGGCATCCGGCTCGACGACAGCATGTCGATGAGGCGGCGGCTGCCGGGTCTTCCCCGCGTCCTTCGCCACCTCCTGATCGACGACGGGTCGTCGGGTCGGCCGAACACGGCCTTCAGAAGGGGTGTCCAGTGCCGGTGCAGAGCGACGGCGATGGCCTTGTCTCCGTTCGGCGTGTCGTACTGGTCCATCAGCAAGCACTGCGCCAGGCGCTTGCGCGACCTGAACTGCTCGAATTCGCTGAGGCCCGGTCGGTCCGGCTCGGATTCCATCGCCCGACCGAACGCCGGTATGTCCGGCAGGATGCCCGGATCGTCGGCGTTCGCGACCTTCTCCACCGTGGCGTCGTGACCATCCTGACCCAGTCGGATCGTCACGACGAGCCGGATGCTATCTGCCGGCGGGCTCATGCGGCCTCTCCGTCGCGATCGCCTGCGCGATCGTTCGCTACGGCACCGGACGGCCTGGCCGCATGGTCCAGCATCGGACCGGGTCTGACGCGCACCGACGACGAGAGCACGGCATGCGGTTCAAGATGCAGGTGGCCGTGCGCGACGGCCGCCAACGCCCTCGTGCGCCCACGAGATCCCGCGCCCAGCGCCTGGCGGATGTCCGCGAGACACGGTTGCCGCACGCGTGCGATGACGTCCGCGATCGCCGTGACGTCTGCCGGATCGAGTTCGTCATGCTGTGACAGGGCGACACCGATCAGTGTCGCGAACCTCGCCGACGAGCATGCGACCGCCATGGGGGTCACGACCCGGTGGAGAAAGCCGAGCTGCCTCGCCGCAGCCTTCAGGTAGCACGTCGCTCGAAAGGCGTCCGATCCGTCTTCATGCACGTTGACCAGCCACGTCCGAGAAAGGCACTCCACGACCGCGTGGACACCGACCTTGCGGACCTGCGACCCGTCATCGACGTGGATGTCGAGCGCATCGAAGCGAAAGGAGCGGACGTCCGGGCAGGAGGCGACGAACCGCTCGAGGCGATCGACGTCGCCGACGTCGGCGGCGGCGATCCCCGCCTGCGGAGCCGAGCGGCCCTTCCGAAGGACGATGAGGGCGCCGGCGCGGCGCGTATCCACGGTGTAATCAGGGCGGTCGTCAGGGCAATTGATGTCGTGCATGCTTGCTTCTCCCGAGGGCGCAGATCTTCGACTGCCGACAGCCCCCGCGCCGACAGGTGTCAGGTCCGCCTGTTCCAGGTGGACCGTCATATTCATCACTGTCAGGCCGTGTGTCGTAAGGCGGCCGGTCCAGGCCCCGGTCGTCGACTATCGCGGGCCGGTCCACATAGCGCCGTGACCCCTGCCGGTCGGCGGTCCGGTGCCTCCTCGACAGAGGGTCTTGATGCGGGCTTCGAACGCCTCTCGTCGATGTGTCATACCCTGACCTCCCGCCGACGACGCCGACCCATTAAAGTTCATCAGTTTGTGACTTTCATTTAGGTGTGACTGAGTTTGGCCACAAGGGTGAAGTCACTGGCTGATGAACTTTTATCGATCCAGAACGTGAGGATATGCTAAGGGCCGGACATGACGGGCCATGCTGTAACTAGTGAACGGAAAGAGTGGATCGACCTCTCTCACATCGGTTTCGACCGACGGCTGCACCGCCTGCTCGGCGATCCGCTGCCGATGCGGGAGCTGGCGCTCTGGCTAGCGATGTCGAAGCATCAGCGCGAGGTCGCCATGAAGCGCATGGAAGCGCTCGCGGAGTGGAAGCCGGAAGACGGATCCGGCGATGCGGCGGGGGCGGCACTGGCTGCCGGACTGAAGAAGAACCACTTCTACGAAATGGCCAAGGCTTGGCGTGCGGCGCCGTCCCTGGCATCGGTGGAGGTACTCGCCGCAGCGCCACGGGCCCGCGTCAGCGATTACCATCATGCGCTCGACGCGCACGTGACGACGGCGTTCGACGAGGTGCCGGCCGATGGCCAGGTCGTCGTCAACCAGGTCGTGGAACGGCTGGCCGCCCTCGCCGCCGCCGATCTTTCGGGGGCTCCGAGCTTCGCGACCCTGCGACGCAGGGTCCTTGAGGAGCAGCGCAGACGCGACAGGCGCACCCGACCGGGCGGCCATCTCAACTTCGACTGCTGCGCCTTCGCGATGACCAATCTGGATCGGCCCGAGCGCGTCGCGTTCGCTATCATCGACCGCCGAACGCAGCTCGTGCTCGGTGCCGCACTTGGAAACGCCCGTAAAGCCGGACATGGCTACGGTCTTGCTGCGGCCGACGCGCTGCGCCGCATCAGGACGGGATCGCTGAAGGACGTCGCGTGGGCCGAGCGGCTGGAGCAGACCGAACTGGTCACCGGTCTGGACGACGGTCTTCAGAAGATCGGGGTCGAGGCGGCGTGGGCGAATCTGCCGGTGGTGCAGCCTGCCGGAAAGCCAGGGCGCTATCTGCGGAGGGCGGCGGGCGACCGCATGGGGCGGATGCTCTTTCTCTCGGCCGATCGGCTGGCAAGGTCGGCTGACGGCGATGAGCAGGAGGTGGAGGATGCCGGAGACGACGCCGCCCGCCTGCAGGTGGAGGTCGAGATCCACAACGCGGCGATACTGCCGGATCTCGAACGCGACTCCGCGCCGCGCCCGCCGGCAGGACTGATCGCCACGCTGGAGTTCTTCGCACGCGATCTGGATGTGCAACGTTCAGAGCAGGCGGAACCCGCCTGAACCGCCACGGGCCTCGCTGTGCTGAGCGATGGCGCTCTCCAGCGCGAGGGTCGCGTCCGCCGGATCCAGCGGGCGGTCGTCCTCTGTCAGCAGCAGTCGATCGGCCGGACGGCTGGTTCGGTTGAACTGAAGCTCCAGGCGACCCAACCGGCGACCGACGATGCGCGACAGATTGGTCCGCGCGGTGCCCGGTCCGACCTGCCGCAGCCCGTCCACGCCGGCAAAGGCGTCGGCGAAGTCACGGTCGGCGGTCAGGCAGCCGGATCGCGATGCCGCCAGCGCCGCTTTCGCGAAGCCATTGATGTCCGGTCGTTCACTGGCCAGGGGCAGCGCGGCTATGATGCGGCCGTCGATTGCACATGCCGCTATAAGAAGGCTCGGCATCGAGATCGTGCCGTTCGCGAGTACCGGCAGTCTCACCCGGCACTCCGCAACCACGACGTCACCGGCGTCCGCGACGAACCCCCGTTCACGCCTGATCGCCATCAGCCGACGCCATACCGTCGACCGGTCCGGGCTCTGTAATCCCTTCTCCCTCAGCGCCGCCGTCACGGCGGAGGTCGCGACCGACGGCTTCACGTCGGGACCAAGCCGTTCGAGCGTCTCGCTCATCACGCGCTCCGAAGCGGCCGGAAGCGCCCTCCAGCCCTTCCGCGCCTTCTCGCGCTTGGGCTTCGCGCCTGCGATCGCGACCGCAGTCTGATGCGTTCTCCAGGTCCGCACCAGTTTGAGGAACTGGGTACGGCCGAGGCCGAGTCGCGCAGCGTGCGCCATCCGGTCCTCCTCCGTGGGTTTGTCGATCGTCAGGTAGCCGACGATTACGGCGACGCGCTCACGTACCTCGGCCCAGCGCATCGGGTCGACGCCCGACATGTCGAGTGACGTCATACTACTCTCCTGATCTGAATGCTTGCCGAAGTGGAATGACACGGCCGCTCGCATGGTCGGAGCAGGCGGAAGCGCGGTGTCGCGGCCGGCCCGGCTGGATGAAATCATCGGCGCGTCAGGACAGCCAATCCATGGCTGGTGATCCCAGATGACCGGCTTTTCCCGTCCGTCGTGGACGGGACGATCGCCGATTTGTCGGTGTCGGAATGCTGGTAAGGATGCTGGCCGGCTACGGCGTGCCTTCGCGACCCGGCCGTAGACCGGGCATGAAGAAGGGGGCTGATCCAGTGACCAGCCCCCTTCCTAAGTTTCGCCTGACGTTAGTTCACTGCTCGCGGTATTCGATCGAAAGTACCGACGCGCTGGCCTCGTCTGCCTTCCCCGTCGTTGCCGGCCGTTCGCCACCGGCCTTGTTCCGCTCCTCGACCATGTCGAAGAGAAGCAGGGAGAATAGATGCTGGGTCAGAGCGACCGCGCTTGCCCTGTAGGCGATGTCGCCCCATGCATTCCACCTGTCAAAACGTCCGCTCATCCATTCGAAACAGCCGTCACGGGTGCGTTCGTCGGGAAAGGTCTGTACCCAGATGGTGCGCACGATCGGCATGCGTGCCGAGAGGTCCCGATGCACTAGCGATATTGCGAATGCCCGGCCGATCCGCTCGCGTACGAAAGCGTACTTCATGTGCGCGAGGTCCTGATCGCCCCTCTGGAAGGCGGGACGGTCGATCTCCTCGACCTTGCCCTCGGCATAAAGGATCGACTCGACGCCCGGGTGAAACATGGCAAGTTCCGGGGGACGCGTTGCCAGCAGCATCTTCGCGATCGAGCAACCCTCCGCCGTTATCTTTGCCTCGCCGATCGGCGCGCGAGCGTCTCCGCTCATCAGCCCCTCGGCAGCGAGCCAGTGCATGTAGAAGAACCGGAAGCCCGAGTCTGGAAACATGTCGATCCAGACGCTTTGCGTTCTGCCGCCGCCGGTTAGACCACTTGCCGCTAGAAGGAACGCCAGCATGCGCTCTAGCTCCACGTCCCGGGCCGGTGCGGAAACGGCCTTGAAGCGCAGCCTGCCGTGGAAGAGTGCATCTCTAGCCGAGTACCACTCCCGGCCGTCTTCGTCGATCAGGATCGTGTCGAAAACGCCCGGCTTCACGCGCAGCCAGTGCCCCCACGGCAGGACGGCATCGTAGGCACGATCCGCCATTACGAAATCCCACAGGTGTCGGGATCCAGACCGCGGGCGGGCGCCGCCGGGGCCTTGGCGACCGGAACATCGAGACCATCTCCGATCGCATGCAGCTGAGCTGCAAGATCGACGACGTGCCCAAGCACGTAGGTCTCGTTCCGGTAGACGCTCTTCAGTCCGACACGCGACCCTCGGACCGACGGCGACGCGTCAAGCCGACTGGGCTGCAGGTCGCCGGGTTTGTTGCAGCTGAAGCCGAACCACCATGCGTGGTCATGCTGCCGATCGATGTCGGCTGCCGCAGCTGCTCGCGCGCTGTTCCGCTTCTTCGTCGCATTTTGGTCGCGTACGTGGCAGACCGAGATCGGTTCTGGCTCCCACTCCTCGCAGGGTGCGCCGTGATCGACGCCTCCATGCGGATGGATACCGAGCGCTTCGAGGGCGCTGCCTTCGAAGCCGAACAGGGGATGCTGCGGCGGGACACCGACATAGCCGCACAGATATCCTCCCCGCTTGGAACGGCGGATGATGCAGTCCATGCCGGTTGCCGGATCCTTCCAGGCGACCTTGTCGGCCTCCATCTTCCAGGGGCCCTCGCCTTCCGGGTGCCGGTCCTCCACCCGGAACGCCGCATCGGCGATCACCTCGCCGATGCTGTAGGTGCTTTCGACGACCGCCTGGACGACGTCCCGGCTCTTCGTATTTCCTCGCGCCATGCCTTGTGACCTCCTTATCGTTGCATCGCCCATCTCGGAGCGGGCGCTGGATGCTGCCAGCGATACCGCGGAGCAGCGACCGACATTGGCGGAGCAGCGGTGACGGTGGGGGCTCGCGTCACGTGGCCCGTCCCCACGGTCGGGAGGCATCGGCGCGATGAGCGCGATCCGATGCCGTACGAACATCGGCGACCCGCCACGCGCAGCAGCGGCTCGGGATCATGTCGGTGCTGGCGGGCAGCGAATCTGCCACGGGGCGCGCGAGGTGGCCGACGAGATCGTGGCGCCGCCAGTCGACGTGAACGGGGGGCGCTCAACGTCCAGCGGATCGGGTACCAGCAGGCGACAGCAGCGGATGCCGAGCTGACGCATGCCGCGATGCCTGCGCGACTTGCGATGATCGCTATCGACCGAGCCGACGACGGATCCTGCCGACTAGCCCGTATCGTCGCCGACTTCACCGGCTTCACCACGTAAGAAGCGTTGCCGGATCCAAGCGCGCGCCGTAGACGCGATCGCCACGGGGGAGAATACTGGTGGACTGCGGCAGCGTAGGAGAAGACGTTCCTGTCACGGCCAAGCCGGTCGTCGATGGTTACGCGATACTTGACGGCTCGCCCGCGACCGGACGCACGGCGCGGGTCTACAAGGCCGTATCCCTGACTGACGGCGCCATGGTGGCGATCAAGGTCCTGACCGCATCTGTCGAGCAGAGCGAGTTTCTCGAGGAAGCGTTCAGGCGAGAGACCCAGTCGCTGACCGAGCTTCGTCACCCCAGCATCGTAGCAATGCGTGGATCGGGCGTCACATCGACGGGGGATCGATACCTCGTACTGGACTGGATGGAGTCCGATCTTGTCCGGTGGAAGACGGCTCAGCGCGGTTTCGAGTGGGGCGAGTTCTGGCAGACCATCGGACGTCCGCTCGTATCCGCCGTGGCGCATGCCCATTCGAGGAACATCGGTCATCGCGACCTCGCCCCGCGAAACATACTGTTCTCGCCCGATGGACGCCTGGTCGTAGCCGACTTCGGTATCGCGAAGATCAGACGCTTCATGCGTACCGACATGACGCTTCGCCAGTTCGTCAGCCCGCCTTTCAGCCCGCCTGAGGCGGATGACGGAGCGGCCACGCTCGGTCGTGACGTCTACTCGCTGGCAGCGATCTTCTGCTGGTGTGCCTCGCCATCCAGCCTCGAGACGTACGGATCGGTCGAAGCCTTCGCCGACGGTTCCGACGCGTTCCCGCCCGCCGTGCGGGCAGTGCTGCTTCAGGCGCTGTCCCGCGACCCCGACGAGCGCCCGCGGCTCGCAGAGGAGCTCCTAGACCGTCTGGAAGCAGCCACGGCGTCGACCGCTGCGCGAGCGGGCGGACTGTCGTGCCTGCTCGCGATCGGCCACGTGCAGATGAGCCGTATCTGCCGAGACTTCGAACTAAGCGACCGGGCGGCCACGGAGTCGGCAATACTGGACGATCTCGGCAGCGTCTGCGCCATCGAGCCGAAGCTGGGTCCTGACGGAGAGCAGGGTACCGCGTTCGGCGATCTGGTGCTCTACGGCCTGACCCGGACCTATCATGTGCGCCCTGACGGACCGCCTGACCATATTGTCGGTGATCCAGCGGCCGTCGGGATGGCTGGAGGCACGGCGCGAGAACTCGGTCACTCCAAGGGTCGACTTCCGATTCCTGCCGCGAGGCCGGGAGCCGGACCAGAGGTCGCTTCTGCAGATACAGCAGATCATCGACGACTTCGTACATGAGCGCGCGGAGGACGAAGCCAACGCCGAGAACCGACTGCTCGATACCTGGTCGCGGATCCTGCAGGCCAGGCAGGAGCTCGAACTCGGGCGAGAGCGGCCGATCCGCTACCATTCGCATGCGGTGGAAGGCCGCCGGGTCGTGTTCCGTACCGTCGGCACCATCCCCGACGGGGCGGTGCTGGAGAAGCGGCAGGTCAAGCTCCACGATGGCACGTTCCTGACGGGACACATCGAAGACATCGATGGTCAGGAGGCCACCTTCCTGGTCGCGACCGGCGACGTCGGGCAGCTTCGCGGCGCAGGAGAGATATCGGTAAACGTCTATGCGGCCAGCGAGGCGCTCCGCAAGCAGCAGCGCGCCCTGGACGCCTTCCGGCAGCGCGAGGTCGCGAGAGCTCACATGGCCGACGTTCTTCTGGACCCGGGGCTTGCGGTACCGAGCACCCCGGCGGAGCCCGTACGGTGGTTCCAGCAGGAACTGGATGCGGACAAGCAGGAGGCGGTGGCGGCCGCACTCGGCTCGCCGGACGTCCTGATCACGCGCGGGCCGCCTGGAACCGGCAAGACGACCTTCATCGCAGAACTCATCATGCAGGAGCTCGCCCGCAATCCCGCGGCGCGCATCCTCCTTGCTTCCCAGACGCACGTCGCGATCGACAACGCGGTGGAGCGGGTCGCGGAACTTCGGATGCAGGCCGGCCTCGACTTCGAGATCGTGCGGATCGGCACGAACGACGAGCGCATCTCGGAAGACGTCGAGCCGCAGCGTCTCCACCGCAGGCTGCAGGCGTGGACGGATCAGGTGTCGGCACGGGTCTCGGCCTATGCGGAGGCGAAGGCGGCCGAGCGGAACGTGGATCGGACGACCGTACTGGTAGGCATGGCCCTGGAGCAGCTAGTCATCTGCGATGATGATGCGCTGCGGACCTCGGATCTCATCGGGATCCAGCAGGATGAGCTGGAAAGGCTGCCCAGGCGACGACAGGAGGGCAACCCCGGTCTCGACCTGGACGTCGCTGGCAACGTCGCCGCGAGGCGGCTGGAGCTGGCGCAGCTGCGCGAGCGGAAGCGCGCGGCCGAGGCTGAGAGCAACAGGCTTCGCGATCAGCTCGGTGCTCTCGGCCGGCCTGATATGGCATCGCTGAGAGGAAGCGAGCTGCGCACTGCGGTCGAACGGTTCATGGATCAGTCCGACGCTGCGCACCAGCTGCGCCCGCTGATCGATCTGGGCGCGGACTGGATGGCCCGCTTCGGCAGGCAGGATCATTTCGAGGGCCCCTTTCTGTCGACCGTCCAGGTGGTCGCGGGCACGTGTCTGGGCGTGCTCGGCTCGAAGTCTTCGGTCGACCTGCGCTTCGACCTGTGCATCGTCGACGAGGCCTCGAAGGCCACGGCGACTGAGATGCTGGTGCCGCTCGCGCGCGCCTCTCGGTGGGTCCTGGTCGGCGACTCGAAGCAGCTTCCGCCCTTTCAGGACGGTGCGATGCGCAAGGAGGCCTTTCTGAAGGATCACGATCTTCGCCGCGAGGACGTCGAGGAATCGCTGTTCGGCTACCTGGAGCGGATGCTGCCGGCAG
>Ga0307997_10000604_pt1 | contig 16444 bp, 5 predicted proteins | sample Davwhametageno36_FD_203165 | JGI IMG/M metagenome (GOLD analysis project Ga0307997, IMG submission 203165) | Marine microbial communities from Davis Island wharf, Antarctic Ocean - #36 | ecosystem: Environmental > Aquatic > Marine > Unclassified | place: Antarctic Ocean: Davis Island wharf... | reverse complement strand
TTTACCAAAAATTGGAGGATATTTTGCGGGAAGCAGACGTTCAAACGTTCAAAACCACACCTGCAAAGGTTGATTGCGTTAACGACAATTGTGGTGGCAACAAACAGCGATGCGTTCCAGAACGAAGAAACGCAAAAAAACGTTACAATTATAATTCCTGTTCACTTTTAAACGACAATTTAAAACACCCAGAACATTTAAAAACAAACAAATTATATCGCTAAAAAATAAATTTATACTCGAACTTTGTACAACCTCCACGTGCTCCATCTTTTCCAGAATCAACCCGGTCTCGCTGGACTGATACTTGTTCCACCTGGTGACTCTGCCACGTGCTCTCTGTCTCTACTGGGTGTTGTGGGCAAAGCAGAAAACTCAGAACTAAATTCAGACGAAAAGTCAAACGTCGGCAATCTTCCTGTTTCCACTTCTTCCTCCTCCTCTTTTTTTTTTTTCAATTCTTTCTCCTCGTCTCTCCTTCCACCATCACTCTTGCTCTCACCAAATGACATCTCCTCCACTGCTCGTTGCAACTGAACAGAGGAACTGCCATTGCTCGTAGACAATCGTCCTCCACCTACTACTCCATCTCCACCTAACCCTTCACCTAACTCTCCACCTAACCCTCCACCTCTCCCTCTCCCTCTCCCTCTCCCTCCACCTTTGCTGGATTCTCGCAAACCTCTTTTCAAAAGACGAACAACGCGACGAGCGCAACTCCTGCTCTCGCATCGAATCTCTCTCCGCATGAACGACATTGTCGACGCCAATCCATCCATTGCTGACGAATTCTCAGCGCTTGACATTGACATTCTCGACACGGACATTCCACCGTGACCACCACCACCTCGCTCGTCGTCACCATAACTTCCACCCTCCTCACCATACCTAGTTCTCGGCATGTGAAGAAATGAAACCGAAGTTGGACGACGAGAATAAATATCTTCATTGTTGTGTGAAGATTGAGTGGAGGACTCACCAGAACTCGCTGCATTCGTGATGTAGTCCAACGATGATGCATTTCTTTCTCCTCGTGTTGTCTCTCTCGCTGCTCTTCCACCACTGCTTCTTTCCTCCTCCTCGTCCTCCTCGTCCTCCTCGTCCTCCTCGTCCTCCTCGTCCTCCTCGTCCTCCTCCTCGTCCGCTCTTTCGCTCTCCTCTCCACTTGCCTCCTCCAGCGTCAACATGGTCACCGTGTCACCAAGAAGATCTTTCCACGGAGTCTGCCACACCAGCTCGAATCGGAACACCAAAATAATTCGATGTGATGTTGACACGAGCACCCAGTCGTCGTCCTCTGTCGTCTCTCCTCTCCCTCGTCTCGAACTGTGCACGTCCGTGGAAGAGGACAAAGACGAGGACGAGGAGGAGGACAGCATAACATGCCAGCGATAGCCCTCACCACGAAACTTACCTTTGGACACACGCGCCAGTACTTCCTCCCCCGCCGACGTCCCAACGTTGTACATTCTCAGTACATGGTGGGGTCCAGCTCTAGTAAAGAATCGTGGTGGTCGTACTCTCCTCATCTTTGACTTGTCATCTAATGACAACGCTGTCGACGTCTCCGTTTCCGTCAACGCTGCAATCGCAGGACCGACGCTAGCAATGATACCAAGTGTCTGTTGAAGAAAGACGATGGGAAGAGCGGCAGGATGCACCAGAAAGATCACGTACGACCACATTCCACGCAGGAGTGATGTTGCTGTAAGTCGGGAGGTTCTTCCGCTGCGAACAATGCTGGAATCACTGCGATCACTGCCATGACCTTCGCGACCAGGAATTTCCTCTAGGATTAGTCTGCGATAGCTCGCTCTTGCCCGATCAGATCTTGACGACAGGCGACCCGACCTTGTTCCAGTCAAAAGAATAGGACGGACACAGCGCGAGTACAGCTGATCAATGGCCCACCTTGCATTGTCTGCTAGCTTGCTGCACCATAGCGCAACGCCCGTCGTTGAATGGACAGCAAGAGAAAGAGTTCCACGAGCAAGACCTGTACCAAATTGAAGAGGACTGTAGCGAATGAGTCCTTGAGCTGGTTCGTAAAAAAAATCACGAACGCCCGTACCAAGATTTTGAAGAAGACCAACAGGATTTCCAAGAAGCTCACTGGAGCCAAGAAGAAGATACCTGGATGTTGCGGCGTGTGTTGTGCGTGTTGTGTGTGTTGTGTGTGTTGTGTGTGTTGTGTGTGCGAGAGAGAGAGAAAGAGAAAGAAAGAGAGAAAAATGATGTGAGCATTCTTCAAAAAGAAAAAAAGGATGAAACAAATTAAATTAATTCAGAAAAGAAAAAAAAATTTTTTTTCTTTTTCAACTCACGCTTGACGGATCGCATCACCACGATATCTAGTGACAATGCGATCAGACAGTGTCCCCACCGTGACATACGCGTCCGAGAGCGCCACTCCATTCAGTTGCAGTGGTGCGTTGATGATCATCGTGAGTCGTGCTCCCATAGATCTCAAAATTGAGTTGAGTGGTGCTTCACCACCTCTTGATGCTCTTGTAGCATGACCACCGTCACTACCGTCAGCAACAAAAGAAACGGTAATTCTTAAAGGATGAATTTCTACCTCCTCAAAGTACACTTTCGGACCACTCTTGCGCGCACCAAGAACAGCTTGGAGCCTGCTCTGCGAGGAAGACATGCCAAAGACTCTGCCTGGCACGGTAATTAACACGTCATCTCCCTCTCCTCTCCTATGACCACCACTGCCGCTGCTACCACTACTGCTGCCACTGCCATTGCCACCACTACCACCACTGCCGCCGCCACCGCTGCTACCACCACCACTCCGTCTCCTCTCCTCCTCGTCCTCACGATGACGCACCAACCTGGACGACATTTGCAAGAATGCTGTGACAAGATTCCCATCCACGTTGGCATGCAGTGGGAGCACGAGTACACTGAAGTACCGCACGTTGGTGAACGCTCCTCCTCCTCCATTGAAGCCACCGACCTCGTCTCCTAACTCACTGTTCGAAAGAAGAGCAATTTCAAACACTGGTCGTAACTGTTGCTGCGTGCTTGAATCAGGAAACGAGGCCCCCCTTCTCCTGCTTGCCTCTTCCTCCTGCATTGTCCTTCTTCTTCTCCTCCTAATTCTTCTTCTCCTAATCTGCTGACGTTTTGCCTTCTTCCTATCCTGTTCCTCGTGGTTTTTGTCCGTGCGATACTCGTCGTCGTCGTTGTTTTCTACTCCCTCCTCGTCCTCCTCGTCCAACTCCTTGTCCAACTCTTCTCTCTCATCATTGTCAAACGGTTTTTCCAACTCGTCTTCCTCTCCCGACTCCTCTCCCGACATTTCCCAGCCAAGACCACTGCCACTCTTTGCTGGTAGTAGTCCACCTGCTGCACCACCACTGCCACCACCACTGCCACCACCACGGACAGACTTAATCGGTGTTAGTCTCTCTCCTCTCCTCGTGTCCAAACTCGCTTGTGGTCCCTCTGGCATCGCCACGCTACTAAACGTTGGTGCCAATGATCCAGGCATTAACAGAGCACCATGCGTTGCGTTCCGATCCGTGTGGAGAAGCACTGGGTACAGCGTCGTGTGGAGCTGGTTGTCAATTTGGAGCGAACCAATTTGAATCCCAGCATGGAGCTCCGTCGTGCCACCACTGCCACTCCCACGCACGCCACTGTCTCTGTCCTCACTGCTCTTTGCTTCTGACGTCGTGTGCTCCACTCGAACGCGAAGACCAGACAATGCACAGTAGATCAGCTCGCGAGGAGTGGCGTCGACCAGGCTAATACCAATGCCACGGACGTCCACCTCTACTTGCAGATCGTTCAACGACGACGAGTCGGAGCCACCGCGCTCTGCTAAAAAATGTGAGGCGAGCGACGTCGACCACCACGACTTGGACAACTGGACTCGAAGGAGCTCAATGGCATCTTCTCTTGTGTCTTCTCTTGTCGTTGTCGTCTGTTGCGGAGAGGTAGAGTTGCGAGAGAGAGAAGCCGACGAGCTAGACCACCACCACCATGGTGAGAGCGTTTCCATCCATCCAATGCCCCGTCTCCTGCCTCTGCTGCTCGCGGTCGCAATGCTGGTAGTGCTGGAGTCGTGTCCTTGTCCATGTCCATGTCCTTGTCCTTGTCCTCGTCCACCACCACCACCACCACTACCACTTCTACCACCTCGGTGTCTACCGGCGCCTGATCTTATTCTCGTGTCCACAATGCGAATGATCTTCGTTGGACCATGCGCCACAACGGAAACGCGGAGAGGAAGCTTCCCATCACCAATATTCTCCGTAGGATGCTCACAGATTCGATCCAGACTGAATGCTCCCAGCACGATCGGATCGTGTGGCTGGTTATCAGTGCCCACCGCAGTAATGACTAAGCGACGAATCCCACTGACGCCACCGACGAGAAGATCGTCCCAGGTGTATCGATCCGTCTGATAGGGAAGGAGCACCTCCTCAATGCGTGGCACATCCTCCTGGTGATACAAAAGTGTTTCGAAGCTCAAGTTTTCAATGCGATACGGTGGAAGACGACGCTGCTCCGCCTTTTTGTTTGTTGTTGTTGTTGGTAGAAACGAAAGAATAAAAATAATAAAAATAAAAAAAGATTTACAAAAAAAAATTTGTCAAATATGGAAGAGGGAAGAAAAAAAAATTTCTGCTGCAAAGAAAGGAAACAAACTGGCCTACCTGGAAGACAACGAAAAGCGTGCTATCCACCAGAACAACCTCAACTCGGCACAAGTGTCGAGCGTGTGTGTGCGCGTTTCGAAGTCGCACAGAGAACTCGCCAACGTTGTGAATGGGAAACGAGCATGACCACTCCCATCCGTACTCATCAAAGCGTATTGACATAGTTCTCGTTGACGTGTTTGAGGTGACATCGGCCCAGTGAAAGGGAACACGCTGCGATGCCTTGACAAGAAGAGCATCACTGCGTCCACCTGTTGGTTGTTGGGTGTTGGTTGAGGAGAAGAGAGCGGACAGATAATAATAATAATAATAATAATAACAGTAGGAAAAGTATATGTCAACGCAACGTTGTCAGGATGTACAGGAGTGAACTTTTTAAAAACATGCAAAAAGAAATTTAAAATGAAAAACAAAGATTTAAAAACAAAAACGTACCAGGACCACCGACGTATCGATCACCACCAAGCGCACCCTCCTGCTTGACTAACAGAGATCGCCCTACAAGATTAACCACAACAAAACGCGGCATCAGTGAGATTACTTTGGTCCGGCTGAACGGAGGTGCTGCCACACCAATCGATACGCCCAGCGAGTACGCAGCAGCAACACCACTACCACCCGACAGCGTTGACATATTTTTTTTATTCTTTTCTCCGTCTTCTCTTATCTCCACTTCGCCAGTCGTTCCAGCTGAGTCCAATCCGAACGGCGTCGACCATCCTGTTGGCAAAAGTGTATGAAACGTAGCTGTCGCATGGTCCGAGTCCACACCTCGTGCCAACCGCGCAGACAACCTTCCTGTCCTGTTCAATTCGTCCGTGTGTCCCACTAGAAGAAGATCTTCCGGACGCATCGACAGCACGTCTTCTCCTCCTCCGCTACTACTGTCCTCATCCGAGTGTGCACCACGAAGGAAAGCATCGAGATCAAACGCTGCAGTCGATTGCGCCAACCTATGCTGCTGCTGCTGCTGCTGTGAGCCATTATCACCATTGCCACCACCACCACCATTGAGACTGCGTCCACTCCGTCTGGCAGAGTGCTGCTTCCGAGATGCGTGGTGGTGGTGGTGATGCTGCTGCCTTTCTTTCCTTCTCATCATCTCTTTTCGTACTAAGAGAGTGCTGACACTGCGCGCTTCTCGAAGACCCTGCCTCCCCTCACCCTGCGGACCAGGGAGAAGCTCACGCAGACCCATCTTGCGAGGCCCTGCACCCAGCAGCGTAGTACTCATTCCCGTTCTTGTACCCGTTCTTGTTTCCGCTCCTGTTTCGTCACTCATCCCCTTCGACTCTGTAGAGAGAACGTCTCCACCAAATTGTCCTGCAATAATTGGTCTTGATTCTCGATTCTCATAAGAGGAGAGATGATGATGACGAAACATGAGTGGGAGTCCACTGGCGTTGTGGACCCAATACGGTGAGAAGATTGCTAGGCGCAGTGTCCCGGACGAAGCGTCATGCGTGATTTCGAGCTGGAGCAGGAGAGTGTCAGTGGATACTCCTTCGCCAGTCTTTATCTTTTCCTCTTTATTTTTCTTCTTTTTCTTCTTTTCCCTCGACATCTCGTTCTTGTCGTCGTCGTCGTCCTCCTCCTCCTCCTCCTCTTGGTTGTTGACAGGGGCAGCGGCATTGGCGGAGTCAAAAGTGCTGGCGGTGTTAGTTGAGTGCTTCATTCGCATTCTTACTGGCAGGATAATCTTTTTTGTTGTTGGGTCGAGTGTCATGTCTTCGCTCCACTCGAACGAACGGAGTTTGAATGATAGCGATACTACGGTTCTTTTGGACAGTGGTGGGCCGTACCATTGAGTAATATCTCCTGGATTCAGTTGAGATGACGATGACGATGACGATGATGATGACGATGATGATGGAGATGATGACGACGACGATGCAGCATTTCCATTTCTTTTCGTCCTCCTCTCGCTCATGTCGTATTTCGTGTCACTATTATCCGCAAACCCACTCGTGAGACCACCTAACTCATCATACTCATCGTCCGTCTCCCACTCACTCTCTTCTGGTGGTCTCTCTGCCACCTCCTCCTCCTCACCTGCCACACCCCTATCCTCTTTCTTTTGTTTTGCAAGAGACGACCAACGCTTCCTTCTTCTTCTCTTCACAGAGATTTGATACGAAAGCTGCTGCGGCAGTGCGTTCTCTACATACATCGTCGGGTGAAAGCTCAGCACACGAAAGTATCCGTTCCGCACCGTCTTCCCATGCCCGTTCCGACCACCCTGCTGCGATTTGGATCGTGTCACCAGTGTGCTCGTCGCACCCTCGTCCAATCGACTCAAGTACGACTCCGCCTCGTCATCGTATCTTGCAACACACGTCAAGTGGACGACGCTGCTTCGAATCTCCTCGAGAGAGGAGAAGTCACTATGAGATGAGCCACTCCTTACCGCCGCCGTGGCACCAATCGGAAGGAATCGCATCCGCATGGACGATGCCTTGTTCCTTGTCGTTGGGACATTGTGAAGGTAGGGAACACCCGCGTCATCAGATTCCTTCTCGTGATAGGGAGACACACGAATGCGCTCGCTCGTGAGATGGAGTGGCACTGGACGTGTCGTGAACGGCTCCAGCACCATGCTCCAGCCTCGTTGGTTCCTGCTGCTGTCCATGCCGCTCCCTCCGCTCCCTTCACTCTCTTTGCTGAACTCGTTGCTGCTCTCCATGCCACTCTCTTTGCTGTCTCCTCTTGTTGCGTCATTTGTCTTCTTTGCTTCTTTTCCTCTCGCATGACAAAAAAAGATTAGTTTCATGTCTGTTTGATTTCTTAACATGATGCTTGATCTCATGTGAAGAATTTTAGATCCACCACGACTGACAACTTGGCACACCATTGTTGGGGCGGCGTCTCCCACAGACGACGACAGGTTGGCATCCATCTCATCATCTAATGATCTCAGATGATGCACGGTTGTTCCCAGTGTGTCAACTTTGACAAACATTTCACTCCTTAAGTAAACCTGTCCGCGCGCGATGAAAGGCGAGAAAACAAAAAAGAAATCAAGATATTTGATATAAAATAAATAAAAATAAAAATTAAAATTAAAATTAAAAAAAAAAAAGAAAAAAAAAGAGCTTGGTGAGAAAATTAAAAATTAAAAATTAAAAACGCAGCAAGTGCAAAACGACACAACAAAAAGCAAGACGAGCTAGATATCAGAAGTAAAGGAAGTGGAAAAAAATAAATTATCACGCACCACTTTCTGAGCACTCGATGGATCAGATGTGTCATCGCTGTTGGTGCTAGTGCTAGTGCTGGTGCTAGTGCTGGTGGTACTTCTGGCAATGACGGTAATTGATCTTGTTGCGGTATTAAACATTGTTCTAGTCGGATCGTCAGACAGCTTCAGAGGCTGCTCGCCGCTCCCCATCATATCGACTCGCCGGCGGCTGTTTGTCGGCAGGTACGTGACGGCCATTCCAGTCTCGTTGCTGACACGATACATGGAGAATTGCTCTCTTTCAACAGTGGTGGACGACAATATGGAGGGAGTTGAAGAAGAGGAGGAGGACAGCAATCTTGCAGGGGCCAAAAAGGAGGAGGGTGTAGAAGAAGCAGCAGCAGCAGCAGCAGCAGTAGCTAAGGATGGCGTCGCGTCACTAGTGCCGCTCGCAGCAACACTCCCAGCACCACTCCCAGCACTACTCCCAGCACCACGGTCTCCACTGAGAGCAGAATCACTCTCACTCAACCTCTTCCTTGCAAGGGTTGCCAATCTCCATCCTTTGGCTACTTCGACTAAGTGTTCTAAAAAGGGCTCAGTCAAATTTAGATTTAAAGTCAGATCAGAAAATAAACGAACAGAGGGAGGTCCAGAGAACGAGGAGGAGGAGGAGGAGGAGGACGACGAGACAGCTCGCCGTCTCCTTGGTGTGGAGGTGCCGCTCTTGTCACTCTCACTGACACTTTCCTGTTCGGTTGTTCCCTGCGAGGATTTTGAGGAGGATAAGATCTCGCTACTCTTATCAACAACACGCGGAAAGGAGGAAGTGATGGAGCAGCGCCAAGGTTCCATGGCTGGCTCCCATGCCATCAGTCTTAAGTTGTGGTAGACACTCTCTAGTGTGAGATCAATCTTGGTCTCGACTCTCGCACCTCTGCTGGTCAGTCTGCACCTGACGTCGCTTGTCCTTGCCTCAGCAATTGGAATGTTCTGACCAAACACGTCGTTGTTGAGCATCAGATTGACAGCAGCAAGGGTAGCAACGATCTCAAAGTTGTCGGGCAGCGTGGAAAGAAACGAGGAGGACGACGAGGACGAGGAGGAGGAGGAGGAGGTCGATGTTCTTCCTTCTGATCCTCTTCTTTCAAACGAGTCGTCCAGTCCACCTCCTGGCCCACTCTCACGAATTCTTCCCAGTTTTCCCACTCTTCTTCTCCTCTTCATTGAGCGCAGCCGCTCCGTTGTTCCAAAAGTGGAAGTGCTGCTGCTGCTGCTTGACCTTGATCTTGGTGTCCTATGTTGTTGTTCAAAGGTACCTCCGCTAGACGAAGAAGTCCCACTAGTCCCACCACTCTCACCACTACCGCTGTTACCACTCTCCCCATTGCTGCTACCTCCCCCACGCCGCTGCACCACTGCAAAGGAGTCAACAATGGACAGCGCAAGATTGACGTCGTGATATCCCACGCGTGCGACGATCGGTGTCATGTCAACAGTTCCTTTTCGTACAATGATAGATGGAAGAATTGTATCGTAATCATTTTCTTCTTCTGTTCTTTTTCTTCTCCTTTTCTTTACGGAATATGATACAATGCATTTGAAGCTGTCAACAATTTGCAGCGGCACATCCATGCTCCTCCTCCTCCCACCACCTTCGCTTGCTCTGCGACCACCGACACCACCGACACCACCGACACCACCGATACCACCGATACCACCAGCGCCATTGACATCAGCACCACCAACGATATCTTCTCTTTTTTTTATTGCCGTCTCGACTCTTGCTATGACACGACATCGATCTAGAGTGCTCGCATGCTCTTGCACCGACCACGTTCCATCCTCCTCCATCTGCACTAACGTGGTCGTAGTATCCAGCGTGCAACCAACGACCACCGACCACGTCTGTTCTCTCCTCGAGTCGTCTAATAAAATGATCTCGGGCTGCGTTGCACGAACTTGGACTCGCATCTCGGGTGGTCTTCGAAGTGGTGCGGGAACGCCAGTCAGCATGAGCAGACCACCACTGCCACCGCCACCGCCACCACTGCCACCACTTCCACCACCACCGCCAGAGGTAGTAGGCATGCTGGTGCCTCGGAGACCACCACTGCTGCTGCTACCACCACCTGATCTCCCGCTGTTGTTCCTAGAGGTACGCTGGAGACTGCGACTCAGACGAGAGTGCAGCGACTCAGCAGCAGCAGCAGCAGTCTCCTCCATCGTATCCTGCGCAAACGTAGCGAGAGCGTCAAGCGCGTCCGGCACCAAACGAATTTTTGGTCCACCATCCAAAACAACTAAAACCTCCACATCTTTTGTCACCGAGTGATGCGTCATTGTCACTGACAGACATGGCCTAGTCATCTGCTGTTGATCCCTCTGTTGATGCACTCCCTGCTGGTGCTCTCCCTGCTGATGGTGATACTGATCGTTGGACGCGGGAGTGCTGCCGCTGGGAGTGGCCGAGTGCATGTGGAGAACGGTACGATATTTGTTGCCAGCAAAGTCGCGTGTGTCGTTCAATAAAATCTCACGCACGATCGTTCTCATTTCAAAGTCACCGATCTCTGTTGTGTGAAAGCGAAGTTTGGTACCACACACGTTGAATCTTGCAATCTCCACGTACTGCTCCGTCAGCAGCGAGAACAGGAGTGGTCCACCACCACCTCTTCTTTCCTCCATCTCCTCCATCTCGTCTTCCTCTTCCTCCTGGAACAAGTGACTGGGTGTTGGTCTTCCACCACCACCACCACCACCGCTACTACTACCACCTCCTATGCTGCTCCCACCTTCGTCGTCACGCGGCATTGGGCGATTCACGTCGAGCAGAATCAGCGAGATCTCCTCCATGGCCAAGCTGGCTGTGAACGTTCGCAGCGGGGGCAGCAGACTTTCGGCAGGAGAGGAAGGTGGAGAGGAAGGTGGAGAGGAAGGTGGAGAAGAAGGTGGAGAAGAAGGTGGAGAACCAGCAGCAGCAGCTGCCGCGAGTGCAATCTCAGGTGGTGGCAGGTGTGGTGGTGCCGACGTCGGCTCTGCATCGCTATTGCTCAGCGACAAGACTGGCATGCTGACATCGGGCGCAGGCTCACGCAGAGGTGTTCCTCCTCTGATTGGCGTGTTGGTGAGAGAGACACGCCCGCCTCTGTTTGGCGTGGATGGTGGCGTCGTCGTCGTCGTCGTTGTTGGCTGCACAGAGGAGGAGGAAGAGGAGGAGGACCAAGAATCCTCTTCGTTGTTATCTGTTGCAACATCGGGGAGCGAAAGAGAGTCAATGACGCTGAGATTATCGTACCAGATACAAACGACCAAAGACAAGAGCTCCTGATCAAAGCCGACGTGGACTGAGGTGAGCTCCGCCTCGATTACCGTCGACAGCGAACGTGGACGATGAAGAGTAGTATCGCCGCTGTTGTTCTCCTCCAGCTCAGATTCTGCCTTGACGCTCAGTGTGCAGTCATCCATGACTTTTGATACGACCACACCACCTCTCCGCACCTCTACGTGCATGTCGGCAGCATCCATCTTGATTCTCTCCCACATTCTGCTACTCTCCACTCCACCCACTACATGGACACGACCTTCCTGATTCATGACACCACTCACACGACGCACGAATTCATTCCTGACAGTAATTCTTCCTAAATCTAACATTACGCACTCCGTTCTTGTCCCATTTCTAGGAAGCATGATCAGAGGATTCGACACGGTCACCAAGTACACGTAGCGGAACGGTGCTGCCTCTGCATCAGTGCCCATCACCTGCTGCTCCAACTGACCACCACCTTTTCCTCCACCTTTTCCTCTACCACTACCTCCACCACTACCTCCATCACTACCTCTTCTCTTTTCCTCCTCTCTCTCCCTCTCCTTCCTCTCGTGCTTCGTCATATGTTTCATGAGACCACCTTTGGCAACGTACGACAGTATCTCCTCAACAAAGGGAAGGAGGACAACGCACTGGACACTCTCCATTGACACGTTCATTCGCACCTCGTTGACACGATCATTCTCTCGTCCAGTCTCCCCTCCCGACGCCGTCAGCGTGCTTGTCACGCGAAACGTAACCAAACGCTGTGTGCGACCGCTCAGTGTTGATCGACCGCCGCGACTGCCACGACTAGGTCCACGACTAGGTCCACGACTAGGTCCACGACTAGGTCTACGCCTCTCTCCACTCCTATCTCCACTCCCATGACTCACTCCGTCTTCTGCCTCGTCTTCTCTCTCCCTCTCTCCCAGTGGCGACGACAGGAACCTCTCCCTACCAACACCGTTGTTGTCATCGTCCTCCGGTCTTGTCGTTGCCAGCGTGTTCATCGTTGCCAGCGTGTTCATTGTTCCAGTCGTCATCGTCGTCATCATCGTCATTCCGGACACGTTGGAAGTGCCACCACCACCACCGCCGCCACGACGATCAACAACGTCGCGCATACCAAAGATCTCACCACAGCCCGTGGCACCCACATCGACGACTGTGACGTTCCCCAACCGACCCTGGCATGTGAATCGGACTGATCCATGAACCAAATCAGATCGCAACGTGTCGAGCATAGACACTGATACTCTCGATCGCACTAACGACACGACACACAGAGTATCTCGCGACACCGTATCAAAGTGAATTTCAATGCCACGCAGCAGCACGGCAGCACGAAGAGAAGTGGCACGCGACGGACGAGACGGACGAGACGGATGAGACGAGTGCAACGGTCGTCGGTGATGTGATCCTTTCCTTCTCCTGCTGTCCTCCTCCCAACCTCTTCCTCTTCCTGGTGAAGGCGTGCTTGAACTTTTAAAAGAGGTATTTCCCATTGTTTGTGACAGGAGATGCTTCTGATAGTCTTGAAAATGATCGTCACGAATCGGATTACCGGCACGTATTCCAGTGCGACGAGCACCAACTCTTGCCGTCCTTTGATGAGTAGATCTTGTTCGTCGAGGAGTCTCAGGTGCAACATTGCTGAGAAGAATGGAGTGGAGCGTCACGAGGAGCGGTTGACGAATGCGGACACAAATTCGTCCGACCTTCACCTCGAGTGTTGAGTGCAGTGGTGGAAGGGAGGAGGCAGCAGAGGAGGCAGTCGTAGAGTTGCCGTCTTCTTCTTCTTCTTCTTCTTCCTCCTCTTCTTCTTCCTCCTCCTCGGAGGATGACTCACCTGATGAAGAGATGTACTGCCTATCCTCGTCTGTGTCTGGATTAGTCGCGCTGACGTACCTGATACGAAGCAGCGGCGTTGCTGGAACCAGCGCTCCGCCGTGCTTGTTTGTTCTCTCTGAATCGGTCGATGACGAGACCATCAGTCGGAGAGGATCGCGAGGAATCCCACCAGAGAAAGGAAAACGGGATGACGATGACATGGCAGGTGGAGGTGGAGGAGAAACATGGCCAGTGATCGAGGTGCTCGTCGTGTCCTCCACCATGCAGTCCATCATTTGCATGGCGACCTCTACTGTGTCCTCGCTGAGTTTTGTTGACACGACGAGTGACGACAATGTGGCTCGTGCAATGGAGTAGTCCTCCATGCTCCCTCTCGCGGTTCCCTCCAAGATTTGCCCTGATCCTCCTCTGCTGCTGCCGCTGGTTCTCACGCGACTCTCCTTGATCTCGATAATCGCCAAACCAAGCTCAAACTTGACATCGACCAGCTTCCTCGGAATGGGAGCAGGCCGTCTGCGCCGCACCTGTGACGTGGCACCAACACCCGCGTCGTCACCATTGATGCCACCACTGGTGCCACCAATATTCAGTGGTGACGGTGCTCGACCAAATTTGACTCTTGGTGGTGCTCTCGCCGCAGGACGAAACGACGGAGACGATGGAAAGTTGTACATGGACTGCGACAGACCACCACCACCACCACCACCACCACCACGACCACCACCCCTGGATGGACTGAAGGCAGCAGCAACATGTCTCATACGATCCAGCACCTTGTTCTCCGGACGATCACCAAATGACGAGTGGAGCGAGCCTCCACTGTCGGTCCCTCTATATCCATTCCCTGTTTCTCCGCTATCTCCTCCTCCTCCTCCGCTGCTGCCTCTTCTCCCTCCTCCTATTCTTCTTCTCCTCCTCCGATCCTCCTCCTCCTCCACCTGCTGCAGCCGGCTCAGCGACTGAAGAAGCAGATACAGCTGCCTCCTTGTTCTCGTCGTCAGCGTGCATCGAATCTCTGGCAGTCGTCCCTCTAACACGATGCGTGTCAGCGTTGGATCTTGCGGAAGAATGGACGCGTGAACGTCTAACGAGCACTCAAACTTTTCGACCAGTCTCGATTGACAAAGTTCGACGTCGTCCTCTTTTCTAGTTCGCCATTGATTGCCATTGTTGCGAACGAGCATCACCTGCATATTAGACATGCTGAGACGGTACTTGTCGTAGAACTGCGCGTTAGTGGTTGTGCTGCTGCTGCTGCTGCTGCTGCTGCTGCTCTGTGTTGATGACGTGTTTGGTAAAACTCGAAACGCTGATGGACCACCACCTCTTTCACCACCTCTTTCACTACTGATTCCAAGTCGTCCCTGTGCAGGGGAGGCAACACGATCACGACTTTCTATTTGAAACTTTCCAAGATCTAAAATGAAAAGAATTCGCAAGTCTTCTTGATACTTGTCGGGTGGTCCTGCCATTCTCTCCTTCCGCTCTCCCCTATTTTTTTTTATTCTCCTCCTCCTCCTCCTCTTCCCTTTCTTGTTCCATTTCTTTCTCAACCTCTCTTTTTCCATTTCTTTTCTATCATCATCAGTTCCTTCCTTTGTCTCGTTCGTCTTCTTCGTCTCGCTCATTTTATTCTCCCCTGCTCCCTTCACACCCTCCTCCTTCTCCATGTATCCCTCCTCGTTTCCCAACACTGCTGTCGCATGAAAAGGAGACCTCATGATTCCCAGCACATTACTAACACTGGCACCCAACCTACTCTCTTCCTTCTTTTCCTCCAAGTTACCCTCCTCACCCTCCTCACCCTCCTCACCCTCCTCAGTCTCCCCACTCTCGTCGTCATCGTCCTCCTCCACCACTTCCCAGTCACTCTCCTCTTCTTCTTCCTCGTCCTCCACTTGCTGTGGAATAATAATCACAGGTGCAAACGCACGAATGTCGACGTCAAGCCTAGCGTGATTGGCCATGGCGTGCTCCAGCTTTGCCTTGGCCTTAATTTCTAATGAAGAAAGAGCATTTAAATCAGCAACTACTTGATCATCGTTAAGCTCAAGACTTTCTGGAATTTCAAATACTTCACCAACACGCTTCAAGCAAGAGGGGGAATACATCAGCTCGAGTGGTCCACTCGACATCGCAATGGACACGTCAACATTTGATCCACTCTCCTTGGCAAACATCTCGACCTCCAACGACAGCAGCACTTGGTCGTCTTGATCATCGTGGACGACCTGCTCTTTTCTCTCTCTCCCTTTGCTGCCACTGCTGCCACCGCTGTTAATGCTTTTGATCTCATCATCTTCCTTGCTGTTGTGATGCGAGGCTGACACACCATTACTATCTTGAAACTCCTCTCCACCACTGTTCCCATTCATCTTATTCCGTTGCTGCAAAATTCGATAATCCATTCGTTTTGGATGGCACATTGGATCATAAATATTCATTGTGCGCATGCTGAAATAAATTTTTTGACTCATTGACTTTTGTGATAGAGTGACTGCAACTACGTCTAATCTGACAGATAAAACTTGATCACCAACACTACTAAAGAGTGGCAAAGCACTGGTGGTCGTCCGAGAAGTCCCTATTCTTGTCACTTGCTCCACTCCACTCACCAACGACAAGTCAAACGACTGCATAGAGAAGTCAAGCACCATGCTGACGTACTCACTTGGGTAGTCAAACTCACTTCGAATATTATTTGGATCATAGCGCAAATCACGAAACATTTTGTCACGTTCGGTAGCACTGAGTACTTGTGAACGAACATCACCTTTACTTCCATCGTCGTCCTCGTCGTTATCATCAGTCCCACCACTGAAGATCCAAGAAACTAATCCACTGCCTAACACACCAATGGTTGATCGCTCCGTTTGTGCTTTTCTTTTCAACTCTTTCTCAAGCAGTACAGTTCTTGTTGATCTTGTTTTTCTTAAATCTCTTTCTGATAGAGAACGAAAAAATATAATATCTTCAGTAGAGAGTTGATATTCTAATCTTTCTAATCTTCCAATGTCATACTTGCTGAGTGGTCGATAGATTCCATTAGGATCATCATCTTCCTCAAATACTTCATGTCCCACACGTTTCCTTTTCCACAGCAGCGTGTACTCTAAACGATCTCTTCTTCTGCCATGAAAGTATTCTGGTGTCCAGCGATGTCTGCTCGATGGAAAATGGAATGGAGTAGAGAAAAAAGGAGGAATCATTACAAAATATAAAATACGAGTCGGCGGGGTGCGATGGAGGAAGTAGAAGAAGAAGAAGAAGAAGAAAAAAAAATAATAAAAATGAAACAAGCCACAACAACCCACAACATAAAAACAAAAAGAAGCATGCATTCGTTGTTAACTCACCTTTCCTCTTTCAAATCCATGCTGACTGAGTTGACCGCGTACAACCACCATGCTTTTGGATCTTGTGTTA
>Ga0307997_10000602_pt1 | contig 16459 bp, 14 predicted proteins | sample Davwhametageno36_FD_203165 | JGI IMG/M metagenome (GOLD analysis project Ga0307997, IMG submission 203165) | Marine microbial communities from Davis Island wharf, Antarctic Ocean - #36 | ecosystem: Environmental > Aquatic > Marine > Unclassified | place: Antarctic Ocean: Davis Island wharf... | reverse complement strand
TGTTTGATGACGCCCTTGGTGGGGCCAATCAGTTAGCTCTATTATTTTCAGGAGCATTAGCCGCTATAATTGGAATCTATTATGGAAGTAAATGGAAGGATATCATGGAAGGAATTGGCAACAGTATCAAATCCATAGTCCCTGCAATTATTATGCTTTTACTGATTGGTTCTCTAGCCGGTACTTGGTTAATTTCAGGAGTTATCCCAACAATGATATATTATGGATTACAAGTTCTTAGCCCTACAATTTTTTTATTTGCTACTGCTATTATAACTGCTATAGTATCACTCGCAACAGGAAGTTCATGGAGTACGATAGCAACAATAGGAATAGCCCTTTTAGGAATTGGGACTGCAATTGGTTTACCAGTAGGGCTGATAGGAGGAGCTATCATTTCAGGGGCTTATTTTGGAGATAAAATGTCACCACTTTCAGATACAACCAATATGGCAGCAGCCCTAAGTGGAGTAGATTTATTTGACCATATAAAATACATGATGTACACAACTGTACCTTCCTTTATCATCACTTTAATTTTATTTTTAGGAATCGGATTTTATTACACTACCGACATTTCATCAGTACAAATTGATGAAGCGCTTGGAATTATTGCTAATAAATTCACAATTACACCTTGGTTACTTTTAGTTCCTATAGCAGTCATAATTATGGTAATAAAGAAGATAGCTGCAATCCCTGCTTTATTTTTCGGAACTTTATTAGGAGGAATCTTTGCCATCCTCTTTCAAGCAGAAATAGTAGTTGAAGTTTCAGGAGCTTCAGTTAGCTCTATTAGCTCTTATTATATAGGCGTACTTAATGCCATGATTGGAGACATTAATTTCACCACTATAAACGCAAGTATTAATGACGTGTTTAATATTGCAATAGCAGATAGAAGTGATTTACTAAAATCAGGAGGAATGTACGGAATGTTAAACACGCTACTTCTTATGTTTTGTGCCATGACTTTTAGTGGAGCAATTGAATCAACAGGATTATTAAGTAGAATGGCAGAACCAATTGTAAAATACGCACAAAATACAGGAAGTCTAATAGCAACTACAGCCTGCACTTGTATTTTCTTTAATATTACTACTTCTGACCAATACATGAGTATTATAGTCCCAGGACGTATGTTTGCTGACACTTACAAAGAAAAAGGTTTAGCGCCGGAAAACTTAAGTCGAACTCTAGAGGATAGCGGTACAGTAACTTCAGTTCTTATCCCTTGGAACTCTTGCGGAGCTGCACAATCAGCAGTATTAGGAGTGGCTACCTTAACTTATTTACCTTTCTGTTTTTTTAATCTTATTTCACCACTAATGACAATTACTTATGGATATTTTGGAATTAAAATTAAGAAAATCCATTCTGCGTAAAATTAATCCTTAATTAAAAAGGTCTTTTAGCTTTTCGATTACATAATCAATCTCCTCTTTTGTATTGTATTTACTAAAAGAAAAACGAACCCCTGGACGTCTACTATCAGGTGCAATAGCCGAAAGCACATGTGAACCTGTATTACTACCTGAAGAACAAGCAGAACCACCACTACAAGCAATACCCATAATATCTAGGTTAAACAATAGCATTTCTGCCATATCACTTTCAGGAAAACTACAACTTAACACAGTATATAAACTATTATCTAAATCTGTACATTTTCCATAAAACTGAACATCTTTAATTTCTGACTGCAATTGATCTATCATGTAATGCTTCAATCCTTTAATATACGTAACTTCTTTTTCCAAATGCGCATAAGCCATTTCCATGGCCATAGCCATAGCGGAAATTCCGTAAACATTTTCAGTTCCTGCACGCATATTTCTTTCTTGCCCACCCCCTCTTAGTAAAGGTTTTATTTGGATATCTTCTGACACATATACAAAACCTACTCCTTTCGGGCCATGAAATTTATGTGCTGAAGCAGCCATAAAATCAACATTTAACTCTTGCATATTAAAAGGAAAGTGTGCTATAGTTTGCACTGTATCCGAATGAAAAATCGCATTATATTCCTTGCAAACATCTCCAATCTGTTTTATATTCTGAATAGTTCCAATTTCATTATTCGCATGCATAATAGAGACAAATGTTCTCTCGTTATCTTTTAATAACTCTTTTAAGTGAGTAAGCGAAACCTCTCCATCTTTATCTATATTGACATAAGATAGTTTAATCTTTCCTGCTGCGGCTAAATCCTCCAAAGGATGCAAAATAGCAAGGTGAGAAATTTTAGAAGTAATTGCATGCTTAATATCATTATCATAAATCCCACACATAATTGCCATGTTATCAGCCTCAGTCCCTCCTGAAGTAAAAAATATTGATCCAGGTGACGTGTTCAAAATATTAGCAATAGTTTTACGCGCATTTTCAATCACTATTTTCGACTCTCTACCAAATGAATGCATAGATGATGGATTACCATAAGATGTTTTCATCATTTCACTCATCATCTCGATAATTTCTGGCGCCATTGGTGTAGTGGAAGCATTATCTAAAAAAACTCTTTTCATTAAATCAATTTCTTAATTTCGTTAATCATATTTTCTGCTAAAGCATTTGCTTTATCTTCTCCTTTACTTTCTGAATATATCCTAATTATAGGTTCAGTATTCGATTTCCTAAGATGCACCCAACCTTCTTTAAAATCAATCTTTAATCCATCAATAATTGTTATTTTTTCGTGCTTAAATTTTTCTTTCAAGGCCGTAAAAATAAAATTTAAATCGATTTCAGGAGTTAATTTCATTTTATTTTTTGAGATAAAATATTTAGGATAAGAATTCCTCAAGGCACTAGCTGATAACTTACGTTCGGCTAATTGCGTTAGAAATAAGGCAATTCCTATAAGAGAATCTCTACCATAATGCATTTCAGGATAAATAACTCCTCCATTTCCTTCTCCTCCAATAATAGCATTAGTTGCTTTCATTTTCTCCACTACATTCACCTCTCCTACAGCTGAAGCCTCATAACTTCCTTTATGCTCATTAGTTATATCGCTTAAAGCTCTCGTTGATGAAAGATTTGAAACAGTATTCCCTGGTGTTTTACTTAACACAAAATCAGCCACTGTAACCAAAGTATATTCTTCTCCAAACATAGATCCATCTTCACAGACTAAAGCTAACCTATCTACATCAGGGTCTACCACTATTCCAAAGTCTGCTTTTTCACTAACTACTAACTTTGATATTTCAGTTAAATTCTCGGGTAAGGGTTCAGGGTTATGCGGAAATTGGCCGTTTGGCTCACAAAATAATTTCACACACTTCACACCCATTTTCTCTAGCAAATTTGGCACCATAAAACCTCCTGTTGAATTTACCGCATCAACTACAACTTTAAATCCAGCTGATTTCACCAAATCAACATCTACTAAGTTTAATTTCAAAACTTCTTCAATATGTTTTTCATTAAAGCTATCATCAAAAGTATAATTTCCTAAATCATCTACCTCAGTAAATGTAAAATCATCATTCTCAGCTAAGGTTAAAATATTCTCTCCATCAGCAGCTGATAAAAATTCTCCTTTGGCGTTCAATAATTTCAAAGCATTCCATTGCTTAGGATTATGGCTAGCTGTAAGTATAATTCCGCCTGCACTTTTGTGCAATTGAACAGCAACCTCAATAGTAGGAGTTGTAGAAAGCCCTACATCCAAAACATCAAAACCACAGCCCATCAAAGTACCTGAAACAATATTACTTACCATCTCTCCTGAAATACGAGCATCACGACCAATAATTATTGTATTGGAGCTATTATGTTCTTTTCTTATAAAAGCCGCATAAGAAGCTGTAAAACGCACAATATCCAAAGGTGTGAGCGCATCTCCAACTTCCCCACCAATAGTACCTCTAATTCCTGAAATTGATTTAATTAATGTCATTTTCTATTCTTTATATTTATTATACAAAACTAAAACAATAATCTTATATTTCTATCTTTGCAAAAATTAATAACCCAGATAATATGAACTTCTACTTAACAGACATTCCTGAAAGAACACAAAAGCCGAGAGAAAATGGATTAACTATGATGATGGATAAAGGCTTAAGTATAAATGATACTAAAAATTTTATTGAAATGTGTGGACCCCATACTGATATCATTAAATTAGGTTTTGGGACTTCAGCCATATCTCCCAATATTGAATCAAAAATTAAACTGTACCAAGATGCAGGTTTAATGGTATATTTGGGAGGAACTTTATTTGAAGCTTTTATTATTAGAGGAATGCTAGAAGAATATAAAGCATTACTCAAAAAATGGAATATAACCATGTGTGAGGTTTCTGACGGAAGTATTGATATATCTCATGAAGAAAAATGCAAATATATTACTGATCTAGCTACAGAGTTTACAGTAGTTTCTGAAGTAGGCTCTAAAGATGAAAATGTATTAATTGCCCCTTACAAATGGATAGAGCTTATGCAAAAAGAATTAGAAGCTGGAGCATGGAAAGTCATTGCTGAAGCAAGAGAAGGTGGAAATGTTGGTATTTTTAACAAAACAGGTGATGTACGTTCAGATTTAATTGATGAAATTTTAACTAAAATATCTAGTGAAGATATTCTGTGGGAAGCGCCTAAAAAACCACAACAAGTTTGGTTTGTAAAACTTTTAGGAGCTAATGTAAATTTAGGGAATATTGCTTGGGATGAAGTAATTCCTTTAGAAACATTGAGGATAGGCTTAAGAGGAGATACTTTTGATACCTTTCTAAAAAAATAACAATGAAGCACTATTTTATACTTTTTATAAAAGGAATGAGCATGGGAATTGCCAATGTGATTCCTGGTGTTTCTGGAGGAACAATTGCACTAATAACAGGCATATATGAAGATTTAATAAATTCACTTAAATCATTTGACACCAAATCATTAAAACTAATTACCTCAATTCATATTTTAGGATTCATAAAACACACCAATTTATACTTTTTACTAGCAGTTTTTGGAGGGAGCATTGTTAGCGTGTTCAGTATTGCCAGCTTATTTAAATATTTATTTACTCACTACCCAATTCTTATTTGGGCATTCTTTTTCGGACTTATTATTGCCTCTATCTATTTTGTAGGGAAACGAATTTCAAAGTGGAATACTGCCACTATCATCAGCTTAGTAATAGGAACTTTAGTAGCTATATCGCTTAGTTTTATGACACCTGCTAGTGAAAATGATAATCTATTTTTTGTATTTATCTGTGGTATTATAGGGATAAGCGGAATGATGTTGCCAGGCTTATCTGGCTCTTTTATATTGATACTAATGGGTAATTACGAGTTACTTATGGTGACGGCCATAACAGAACTTAATATTCCATTACTGAGTGTTTTCTTTCTAGGATCAGCTTTTGGGCTTATGAGTTTTTCTCATATACTTTCATGGGTATTTAAACATTACAAAAACCAAACTCTCGCCCTACTTACAGGATTTATACTAGGTTCATTAAGTATCATTTGGCCATGGAAAGAGGTTGCAGAAAGCATCATTATAAAAGGAAAAGAAAAAATAATTGCCTACAACTGGTACTTCCCAAATGAACTAAATATTGAAACTACACTAGCCATCCTTCTTATATTTGCGGGAATACTTAGCGTATATGCGCTAGAGAATTTTGCTGTAAATAAAAAATAGATGCGCACTTTTGGATTAATAGGGAAAACGCTAGCACACTCATTTTCAGAAAGATATTTTAGAGATAAATTTCATAATGAAGATATTAATGATGCTGAATACAAAAATTTTGAATTAAACAATATATCAGAATTTACAGATTTAATCAGTAAAATGAAGCTCTCAGGTCTAAATGTAACTATACCCTACAAGGAAAGTGTAATTCCTTTTTTGGATGAACTAACACCACAAGCAGAAGCTATAGGGGCAGTAAACATCATAGAGTTTAAAGGCAATAAACTAATAGGACATAATACCGATACAATCGGTTTTTCACAAAGCATACATCCTATACTAAATGGAAGAAGTAAAGCCTTAATACTGGGGAACGGTGGAGCTTCAAAAGCTATACAATACGCACTAAAAATACTAAATATTGAATATAAAATAGTCAGCAGAAAATCCTCATTTGATTATTTAGATATAAGTATTGAATCTATTGGTTATCATAATATTATAATCAACACAACACCTTTAGGTACATATCCTAAAATAGCTGATTCCCCTCAGATACCATACAAGGAATTAAATGAAAAACATTTACTATTTGATGTGATTTATAATCCCCCAGAAAGCGCATTTCTACGCTTTGGAAAAGCAAGAAATTGCAGCATTAAAAACGGATTGGAAATGCTTGAAATTCAAGCTGAATCATCTTGGAATATTTGGAATAGTTAAGTCGTTAAATATTAGTAAATTTGCAATCAAATATAAGAAACGTGAACGAAAAGAAAGAAAAAGAAATTATAGAAGCAGTAGTTACAACTACATCTTCTCAGCAGTCAACAGCCAATAATAGTGATTTAGAGATTGAACAAGTAATCGAAAAAATTGATTTGCTTTCTCAGAACGAGAACCCCTACCTAGTTTCAAAAAAGATAGAAGATTTAAAATCTATTTTCTACATTAAACTTAAAGAAAAAACGGCAGAAAAAGAAGTAATAATTCTTGAAGAAACACCAACTACAGTACAAGATGAATCTTCTGAGAAAAAAAGTAAAGAAATTACGCTACACCCTCTAGAAATTGAATTCAAAACATCCTACAGGAAATTCAAAAAAATCAAGTTTGAATACCGTAAGAAAAGAGATGGACAGGAAGTTGACAACCTTAAAACTAAACAGCAGATAATTGCTGACATTGACAAATTAACACAAGAAGATGAGTCTATAAAAAAGACTTTTGAGCATTTTAGAATCCTTCAGGAGCAATGGAAGAATACAGGACACGTTCCTCAAACTGAAAACAATAATCTTTGGCAATCCTATCACCATCATGTTGAATTGTTTTACGACTACATAAAACTAAACAATGACTTAAGAGATTTAGATTTCACAAGAAACCTAGAGGAGAAAATAGCTATATACGAAAAAGCTGAAGCATTACTAAATGAAAAGTCATTTAACAAAATACACAACACTTTACAGGAACTTCATGAGCACTGGAAAAATGTTGGTCCAGTAAAAAGAGAACTCCGAGAAGAACTTTGGGAGCGCTTTCAAAACATAAGCAAAACACTAAACAAGAAGCGTAATGATTACTTCTTAAAAGAAAAGGAAAAAGATCAGAAAAAGCTTATTCAGAAAGAAGAAATCTGCAAGAAAATTGATACTCTAACCTTAACAACAATATTTTCACATAAAGAATGGGAAGAAGCTAACAATCAATGCTCTGAACTTGAAAAAGAATGGAAAGATATTGGCCGATTAAACAAAGTTGAAAACAGCATTGCATGGAAAAGTTTAAGAACAGTCTTAAATAATTTTTATGATAAAAAGAATGCTTATTATAAGCAGAAGAAAGAAGAAGGGAAAAATATCTTAAAAGTAAAAATTATCATCTGTGAAAAATCAGAAAAGTTACAAAATAGCACGGATTGGCAGGTAACAGGAAACCAATTAATAACACTACAAAACGAATGGAAAAATGCAGGATTCTCATCTGCCGATCAATCCAATAAAATATGGAAGCGATTTAAAGCTGCTTGCGACACTTTCTTTAATGCAAGGAAAGTGCATTACAAAGCTATGGATAAAGAGAAAGAAGGAGCCTTAAAGGAGAAAGAAGAGCTTCTACTTACGCTTAAAGAATTTAAAGCCTCTTCAAATTCAAAAGACGATATTAAAAAGCTTAAGGAATTCTCTAATCAATGGAAAAAGCTAGGACATATTCCTAGAGATAAGATAAAAATAAATGATGAATTTTTTGATTTAATTAATGCTAAATTTGAAGAACTAGGTCTAAGTAAAAAAGTATTAGCAGAAGAACAATATAAAAACAAAGTCAGCTCGATAAAAGGAAATGGCAAAGCCATTAGTAGCGAAAAACAGTTTTTAAGATTAAAAATAGATAACCTTAAAAAGGAAATCTCTCAATACGAAAACAATATATCATTCTTTGGCAAAAACAAAAGCACTGAACCGCTAAGGAAGCAAGTTGAAGAACAAATCGCTAAAGCAAATACTGATATTGAAGCTCTAAAACAAAAACTTCAAATCCTTAACAAAGGGTAAATGCAATTTAAACTAGAATCAGAATTTTCTCCTACTGGCGATCAACCATCAGCAATAAAACAATTAGTTGACGGATTGAATGATAGTGAGGATTTTCAGACTTTGCTAGGAGTAACAGGTTCAGGAAAAACATTTACGATTGCCAATGTGATTAAAGAGGTTAATCGCCCCACCCTTGTCTTAAGTCATAACAAAACACTTGCCGCACAACTCTTTAGTGAATTCAAGCAATTCTTCCCTGATAATGCAGTGGAATATTTTGTATCATATTACGATTACTACCAACCAGAAGCCTATATTCCTAGTTCAGGAACTTATATTGAAAAAGATTTATCCATAAATGAAGAAATTGAAAAATACCGACTGAACACAACTTCTTCCCTACTCTCTGGAAGAAAAGATGTGATTGTAGTTGCCTCAGTAAGTTGTATTTACGGAATTGGGAATCCTGAGGATTTTCATAATGGAATAATTGATATTGCTGAAGGAGATATTATTAGTCGAGATCAGTTTTTACAAAAACTTGTACTTGCCCTTTATAGCCGCACAACTGCTGAATTTACTAGAGGTAATTTCAGAGTAAAAGGAGATACTGTTGATGTATTTTTAGCACATAATGATATTGCTTATCGTTTTCATTTTTTTGGGAATGAAATTGAAGAAATTGAAAGCTTTAATCCAGAGAATGGGAAGATAATTGATTCCCTTAAAGAAGTTAGGGTTTATCCTGCCAGCATCTTTGTAGCCTCAAAAGACAAAATACATGGTGCCATCTCACATATACAAGATGACTTAAGAAAACAGGTCGATTATCTTCAAGAAATAGGACTTTCTACTGAAGCAAAGCGATTAGACGAACGCACCAACTTTGATCTGGAAATGATTAAAGAACTAGGGTATTGTTCAGGAATTGAAAACTATTCTAGGTATTTTGATGGTAGAAATGAAGGTAGCCGACCTTTCTGTTTATTAGATTATTTTCCATCTGATTTTATTACTGTGATTGATGAAAGCCATGTGACCCTACCACAAATACGTGCTATGTATGGCGGTGATAAAGCAAGAAAAATTAACCTAGTAGAACACGGATTTCGTTTGCCAGCTGCAATGGACAACAGACCACTCAAGTTTGAAGAATTTGAAATGATAAGCAATCAAACTATTTACGTTAGTGCTACTCCTGCTGATTATGAGCTAGAAAAATCTGAAGGTATAATTGCAGAACAAATTATTCGCCCAACAGGATTGCTTGAACCTATCATTATTGTGCGTCCTTCTGGAAATCAGATTGATGACTTACTAGAAGAGATTAGGATACGAATTGAGAAAAGAGAACGAGTACTCGTTACTACCCTGACCAAAAGAATGGCTGAGGAATTCAGTAAATATCTAACAAAATTTAGCATTAAATGTCGCTACATTCATTCTGATGTTGACACCCTGGAAAGAGTAGAAATATTAAATGGATTAAAGGAAGGAGAATTTGATGTATTAATTGGAGTAAACTTATTAAGAGAAGGCTTGGATTTACCTCAAGTAAGTTTAGTTGCTATTATGGATGCTGATAAAGAAGGATTTCTAAGATCAGAAAGAGCTTTAACCCAAACTGCTGGTAGGGCTTCTCGAAACATTAACGGACTTGTAATCATGTATGCAGATAGAATTACAAACTCAATGAGAAAAACTATTGATGGAACCAATAGAAAAAGAGAAAAACAACAGGCCTACAATAAAAAGAATGGCTTAACGCCTCAACCCCTATTACAGAAAAAAGGAAATTCATTAACTGATAGTTTAAACCCTTACAAAATTACCGGACCAAGTACCAATAAAAATATACCAAATATTGAAAATGCTAATAGCGATCAGTTAAAAAAGATGATTAGTCATACAAAAAGAGAAATGGAGCGTATGGCAAAAAATCTAAATTTTATGGAAGCTACTCGTTTGCGGGATGAATTGAAAGAACTAGAAGAAAAGCTTAAAAAAAGGCATAAAAAAAACGGGCAATAAGCCCGTTTTATTTTGTATATTATATTAAGCTAATTAAGCGTTTACAATATTTTTAGCTACAGGTCCTTTTTCACCATCTCCTGGCTCAAAAGATACCGCTGAACCTTCTTTTAAAGTTTTGTAACCTTCAATTTGAATTTCTTGGAAATGCGCAAAGTAATCAGTTCCGTCTGAACCTTCAATGAAACCATAACCTTTACTTGCATTAAACCATTTTACTGTTCCTTCCATAATTGTTTTTTTAAATTTTATTAATACTAGTGGGAACAACCCCACAAAACTGCGGCAAATATAGTAAAATTTTAATACAAATGACTTTTTGATGATAATAATGTATTTTTTAATAACATTGCAATTGTCATAGGCCCTACTCCACCAGGTACAGGAGTAATAAAATTACACTTATTTTTAACTCCTTTAAAATCAACATCTCCTAGCAACTTCCAGCCACTTTTGGTCTTATTTGACTTCACTCTTGTTATTCCAACATCAATAATAGTAACCCCTTCCTTGATCATATCAGCTGTAACAAACTCAGCTTTACCTAAAGCTACAATTAAAATATCAGCTGTTTTAGTAATCTCATTGAGGTTTTTTGTCCTACTATGAGTAAGTGTAACAGTACAATTTCCAGGATTAGTATTTCTTGCCATTAAGATACTCATTGGCGAACCTACGATATTACTTCTGCCAATTACTACACAATGTTTTCCTGATGTCTCTACATTATACCTTGCTAATAACTCTAAAATTCCCGCAGGAGTTGCAGGAAGATAAGTAGGTAAATTTAAAGCCATTTTACCAATATTAGTAGGATGAAAACCATCAACATCTTTTGATGGCAGTATAGCTTCAGTCACTTTCATTTCATCAATATGACTAGGTAAAGGCAATTGCACAATCAAACCATCAATATCAGAATTGTTATTAATTTTATCCACTTCAGCAAGTAATTGCTCTTGCGTAACGGTTGTATCCAAACGAATCAATGTGGAATTAAATCCTACTTTTAAACAAGCTTTAACTTTTGCATTTACATAAGTTTCACTTGCACCATCCTTTCCAATAAGTATTGCTGCCAAATGTGGTTTTTTACCTCCACTAGCAACTAATTGAGCTACCTCAACAGCAATCTCATCTTTAATATCATTTGATGTTTTTTTTCCGTCAAGTAAAATCATTCTTGTCTTTTTATTCTTTATTCTAATCTCTAAATGCAAAACTACTAGGTAGCAATGTTAGTTCCTTACTTCATTCCAGGCATTCCTCCCTGTCCTTTCATCATCTGCATCATTTGCTTTGCTCCACCTCCTTGCATCATCTTCATCATTTTACCCATTTGGCTAAACTGCTTAATTAACTGATTCACCTCAACTACTGAAGTTCCACTACCACTAGCAATTCTTTTCTTTCTACTTCCATTCAATAACTTAGGATTTTCACGCTCTTGTTTGGTCATAGAATGTATAATTGCTTCAATTCCCTTAAATGCATCATCTTCAACATCCACGCCCTTCATAGCCTTTCCCATTCCAGGAATCATACCCATCAAGTCCTTCATGTTTCCCATCTTTTTTACTTGCTGGATTTGCTTTAAGAAATCATCAAAACCAAATTGGTTTTTAGCAATTTTCTTCTGCACTTGCCTAGCTTCCTCTTCATCAAACTGTTGCTGAGCACGCTCCACTAAGGAAATAACATCTCCCATTCCTAAAATACGGCTTGCCATTCTATCAGGATGGAATACATCAAGCCCATCCATTTTTTCGGAAGTTCCAATAAATTTAATTGGCTTATCCACAACTGAACGAATAGTAAGTGCAGCACCACCTCTAGTATCACCATCTAGTTTGGTAAGGACTACTCCATCAAAATTTAATTTATCGTTAAAAGCTTTTGCCGTATTTACTGCATCTTGCCCTGTCATGGAATCCACAACAAATAAAATTTCCTGAGGATTAACAGCCTTCTTAACAGCTGCTATTTCACTCATCATAGTTTCATCAACAGCCAAACGACCAGCAGTATCAATAATTACGACATTATGTCCATTTGTTTTAGCATGCTTAATTGCATTTTGAGCAATTACTACAGGATTTTTATTTTCCCTATCCTGAAAAACATCAACACCAACTTGCTCTGCCAATACCCCAATTTGATCAATAGCAGCAGGACGATATACATCACACGCTACCAATAAAGGATGCTTATTTTTATTATTTTTAAGATGTAATGCTAGCTTTCCAGAAAAAGTAGTTTTACCACTTCCCTGCAAACCTGCAATAAGAATTACTGTTGGCGAACCCTCTAAGGAAATTTCAGACTGCTCACTCCCCATAAGTTCAGCCAATTCATCCTTCATTATTTTAGTAAGCAATTGTCCTGGATCAATAGCAGTAAGCACTTTTTCTCCTAAAGCTTTTTCCTGAACCTTTGCTGTAAAAGATTTAGCTGTTTTAAAATCAACATCAGCTGAAAGTAATGCCTTACGGATTTCTTTCATTGTTTGAGCAACATTAATTTCGGAAATACTGCCCTGCCCTTTTAAAACTTTAAATGCCTTATCTAGTTTTTCTGATAAATTTTCAAACATATTCTTTTTACTATTAAGTTACAAAAATAGTGAATTCAATTACTAATTAACGACTACACCATATAAATCAAAATGATCCGTCTTTTCAATAAGCACATTAGCAAAATCACCCATTCTTATATAAGTTTCAGTTGCTTTTACCAATACCTCATTATCCACATCAGGACTATCAAACTCAGTACGACCAATAAAATAATCTCCCTCCTTACGGTCAAATAATACTTTAAAGGTTTTTCCTATTTTTTCTTGATTTAACTCCCAAGAAATATGCGTTTGCAAATCCATAATTTCTTCTTGCCTTGCTTTTTTCACTTCATCAGAAATATCATCATCCAGAACGTGAGCAGAAGTATTTTCTTCATGAGAATAAGTAAACACTCCCAGTCTATCAAATTTTGTGTCCTGAACCCATTGTTTTAATTCTTGGAATCTTTCTTCTGTTTCACCAGGATAACCTACTATCAATGTAGTTCGGATAGCCATATTTGGTACTTTTTCCCTAAATGCTTTTAACAAATCATCTGTCTTTTTATGAGAAGTTCCTCTTTTCATAGATTTCAGAATTTCATCATTTATATGCTGCAAAGGAATATCAATATAATCACATACTTTATCATTCTCTCTAATTACATCTAACACATCTTGTGGAAATCCTGTTGGAAAAGCGTAATGCAAGCGAATCCATTCAATTTCTTCTACCTTAGCTAGTTCAATCAATAAATCAGCCAATCTTCTCTTTTTATAAATATCTAATCCATAAAAAGTTAAATCCTGAGCAATAAGTATCAATTCCTTAACCCCATTTTTAGCTAAATTTTTAGCCTCAATAACTAATTTTTCAATAGGAGTAGATCTGTGTTTACCTCTCATAAGTGGAATAGCACAAAATGAACAAGGTCTATCGCAACCTTCGGCAATTTTAAGATAGGCATAATGCTTAGGCGTAGTTGTTAATCGTTCACCTAGTAACTCATGCTTATAGTCAGCACCTAAAACTTTTAATAGTTTTGGTAAATCAGTAGTTCCAAAATACTGATCAACATTAGTAATCTCTCTCTCTAAATCTGGCTTATAGCGTTCAGATAAGCAACCCGTAACATACAATTTATCAATCTCACCTGCTTGTTTGCGCTCTGCATGTTCTAAAATAGTATTAATAGATTCCTCCTTTGCGTTATCAATAAAACCACAAGTATTTATCACAACAATATTGGAATCATCCTTTTCCGATTCATGTTCCACCTCCATATTATTGGCAACCAATTGACCCATCAAAACCTCAGAATCATAGACATTCTTAGAACAGCCTAAAGTGATGACATTAATTTTGTTCTTCTTTGTTGATTTTGTTCTCATTTAGTTAAATAGTGAATCTATAAATTCATTTTTATTAAAGACTTGTAAATCTTCCACCCCCTCACCAACACCAATATAACGAACAGGAATCTGAAACTGATCAGAAATACCAATCACTACCCCTCCTTTTGCTGTACCATCTAGTTTAGTAAGTGCTAAAGAATTTACTTTAGTGGCTTTTGTAAACTGAGTTGCCTGTTCAATAGCATTTTGTCCTGTTGAAGCGTCTAACACCAACATTACATCATGCGGAGCATCAGGAATTACTTTAGTCATTACATTCTTTATCTTAGTCAATTCGTTCATCAAATTGATTTTATTATGTAGTCTTCCTGCAGTATCAATAATTACCACATCAGCACCACTTGCTTTTGCTGATTGTAAAGTATCAAAACAAACTGAAGCAGGATCAGAACCCATATCTTGTTTTACAATTGCAACTCCAGCCCTATCCGCCCAAATAACTAACTGATCAACTGCTGCTGCACGAAAAGTATCAGCTGCGCCTAGTACAACTTTTTTACCTTGTTGCTTAAATTGATGTGCTAATTTACCGATTGTGGTTGTTTTACCTACACCATTAACACCAACAACCATAATTACATAAGGTCCATTAATTTCAGGGATTTCATCATAAGATTCCTTCATTAATAATGATATTTCTTCTTTCAGAAAATCATTTAAATCACTCGTATTAATGTATTTATCTCTTGATACTCTTTCTTCAAGTTTACCAATAATTTTAAGTGTTGTTTCCACACCAATATCTGAAGTGATTAAGGCCTCTTCAATATCATCAAGTGCTAGCTCGTCAATAGTAGTTTTACCCGCAACAGCACGTGAGAGTTTATTGAAAACATTTTCTTTAGTTTTCTCTAAACCTTTATCAAGCTTATCTTTTTTATCTTTTGAAAAAAAACCGAATATCCCCATAATTATTTACTTTAATAAACACAAAAAGCTCCTTTCAAAGATAGAAAGAAGCTTTTGCCTGCGTATAATTAAATACTATTTTTTCGCAAAGAATTCTTTTACTTTATCCTTTGGTACAATTTCACTTTTAAAAGAGTAAGATCCACTTGCTGTTTTAACCATTTTTACAGCTTTAGTGAAAGCTTTTGCTCCTTTTTTCTGTAATGATGCTACTGTCTTTTTTGCCATTTTCTTCTATTTTATTTCTTTATGAACAGTCATTTTCTTCATGATAGAGTTGAATTTCTTCAATTCCATTCTATCTGGAGTGTTCTTCTTATTCTTAGTTGTAATGTGACGAGATGTTCCTGGTAATCCGCTTGCTTTATGCTCAGTGCACTCTAAAATAACCTGAACTCTATTTCCTTTCTTTGCCATTTTCTTATAATTTATTGGGCTGCAAATTTAATTAAATAATCTAAACTTAAACACTATTTATTGCTTTTTAATATCAATAAAGAATAAGTCATCTCTTACCTTAAAATCATGCTTATCAAAGCCTCCTAAATCTTGTTCCTTCCACTCAGCATTCGGGTATATCCAAAAATCCTCACTACCTGTATTTATCAAAATAGGCATGTCAAATTCAGGGATTGCTTCCCATCTGTACAATAAAGTAATGTTTCTCCCCTCTTGATGAAGCTTATACTGAAAGGCTGGAATTTCCTTATTCTTCAAATATTGATTAAAGAAATCTGTAAAATCTTTTCCTGATTTTTTATTGATATAGTTAATGATTTCTTGCCCATCAACTGTCTCATGTTTAAAATCATTAGCAATTCCTTTTAACATTTCAAACCATAATTCATCATCCTCAATCAAACTTCTAAGCGTATGCAACATTAACGACCCTTTATTATACATGTCAGAACTTCCTTCTGCATTTACATGATAAGTACCAATAACGGGCTTATCATTTTTGACACTTCTTTGTTGATTATTTACATAACTTAACATTGCATCATATCCATACATACACTCTACATATAACACCTCAGAATAAGTGCAAAAACCTTCATGCACCCACATATCAGCAATATCATTAGTAGTGATAGAATTTCCCCACCACTCATGTCCACTTTCATGCACAATTATAAAATCAAAATTTAGCCCATCAATAAAACGAGTATTCCCATGATAACCTGGCAAGTAATCATTTCCATAAGCAATAGCTGATTGATGCTCCATCCCTAAGTAAGGTGTTTCAACTAAAGCATAACCATCATTCCAAAAAGGATATGCACCAAAATATTTTTCGAAACATTCCATCATAGGTTTAACCTGTTTAAAATGTTCTTTTGCTTTATCCAAATTAT
>Ga0307997_10000601_pt1 | contig 16463 bp, 8 predicted proteins | sample Davwhametageno36_FD_203165 | JGI IMG/M metagenome (GOLD analysis project Ga0307997, IMG submission 203165) | Marine microbial communities from Davis Island wharf, Antarctic Ocean - #36 | ecosystem: Environmental > Aquatic > Marine > Unclassified | place: Antarctic Ocean: Davis Island wharf... | reverse complement strand
ATTGCGTTGACACGTGCAGTACCCCAATAATACTACTGACGTCATGCTATCCGCGAAATCGTTCTACAGGTGCGCGTGCCACGGCGGTGCCGATCGAACGCGCGCGTCGCGGCGCTCGCGACGTTGTTGCTGTGCGTCGCGCTCCCAACGGCCGCGCTCGCCGACCCGTTTCCGCAATACCTGTGCTCTGGTACATACCACTCGTGCGCGCTTTTGACGAAATCAAGCGATAGCAGCAAGGTGGTTAAGTGCTGGGGACATGGCACGAAGTACGTGTATATGGCGTGCGTGCTGCTCGTCGTGTCGTGCCCATGCGCGCTCGTGCTCAGTACCCCGGTGGTGGCGGTGTGCGGGTTGACAAGGGCGGCGCGGAGAGGCATGTTAGTGAAGGGCAGCGCGCATTTGGAGCGTTTGGGTCGATTAAAGACGGTCTGCGTTGATAAGACGGGCACGCTTACCGAGGGCACGTTCACGTTGACTGCGGTCAAGCTCGCCGCAGCGAGCACGGACCCCGACGTCGCACCGCGCCCGGCGCTGGGCGTGGGCGCGCTGTTGCGCTGGGCGTGCGCGATCGAGAGCCGGGCGTCGCATCCGGTCGCCGCAGCGGTGCTGGCAGGGAGCAGCGCGGCGGTGCGCATCGCGGCGGAGCTGTGCGTGGTGGCGGATTATGAAACGCTGCCAGGTGAGGGCGCAGGCGCAGTCGTCGATGGAAAATTGGTCGAAATCGGTGGCCCGGCACTGGCGGCGCGGCGCGGATGGGCTGCGCGCGACCCCGGGTTGGCGTCCATTGTGTCCGCGTGGGAGACCGCGGGCGCGACCGCAGTGTGGGTGGGCGTGGGCGGGGTCGTTGCAGGTGCGTTGCGGTGCGAGGACGCGACGAGATCGACCGCGATGGGCGCGGTTACCAGGCTGAAGAAGCTCGGCGTGGAGGTTGTGATGTTGACGGGCGACAACGCGGGGAGCGCGCGGGCGGTTGCGGCGCGCATCGGGATTGACCCGCAGGACGTGCATGCGCGGCTCACGCCTGCAGACAAGATGGCCCAGGTGATTGAACGCGTCGCGCGGTTGGAGGCGGAGGCGGGGGGCTCCAGAAGCCTGCGGCGGCGGTTCAGAGGCCGCCAAACGCTGGCGATGGTGGGCGACGGCATCAACGACGCCCCCGCCCTCGGCGCTGCGGACGTGGGCGTCGCGATGGGCGTGGCCGGGACCGCCGCGGCGATGGAGACCGCCGACGTCGCGCTGCTAACCAATGACCTCGGACGCGTCGGCGAGGCGATCGAGATTGGCAGGTTATGCCTGACGAAAATCAAGCAGAACATCATCTTCAGCATCTGTGCCAAGGCGGTGGTGCTCGTGCTGTCTCTGATGGGCTACACCGGACTGTGGGAGGCGGTGATCGCGGACGTGGGCACCGCTCTCGTGGTGATTCTGAACGGGATGACCATCCTGGACGGTGGGAAGGCGGCGACTACAGGGGAAGACGGTGCGGAGACGCTGAAGTGCGTCGCCGCGGCGGCAGGTGTCAAGACGGGCGGCGGGTGCGGAGATGTGGAGAAGGGGTGCTGCAGCACCGGGGTTCACGTCGCCGCGGCGACGGCGCCGGCGCTGGGCAAGCCTTGCAGCGGCGGGTTCAACAAGAAAGTCCTGCCGCGGCCGCCGCAGTCGCCGCAGAAAATGCCGGCGAAGAAGACGGGTGGGTGCTGAGCCAAGTGCTAAGCGGCTCGTCGCTCGACGAAGCCGCTTTGCACTCGCGTGAAATACCCCACCCTCGGTTCCTGCTACGCGACGCCGCGCCGAGATGTTATTGCGATCGCAATGGCGACTCGGCACGGAGCGCGCGCCGTGAAGCCGAAACGTGACGGCGCCCTTGGGATAAATCCTTAAAAAAGGAACCCGGGCGCCTGATGACGGGAAGAATCGCGTGATTCTCTTTATGTTTGTTTAAATTTGTTTATACCATGGAAGTACATTGTTTGTAAAACCAAAGCACTTTTCGAAATTTCGGGCTGCGCAGGTTGCGCCGCCGCCGCGTCGGAGAAGGCGCCGCGGGTGCCGCGCCGAAGCTCGCAAAGTTCCCATTCGCGGACGCGGGCACGGCAGCCTGCGTGGGTGCCGCGCCGAAATTCGCGAAACATACGTTCCCAGTCGGTGGCGTGACCGCCGCGGAGGGGAACGCGCTCAAGCCGTCGTTAGCGGGCACAGCAGCCTGCACGGGTGCCGCGCCGAAAGCTTCGAAGACCGCCGCCGGCGCGACGGGCACGGAGTCGTTTAGCATATCGAAGAGTCCTCCGTTTTCGGGTGCGACCGTGTTGAAAGACCCGAGGACTGGAACGCATTGTCGTCTCCCGATGGTCTTAAATCGTACGTGGAAGAAAAAGTTTTGGCTGAGGAAAATATTGTTCGTCGCCCTGATGACTGGAGTACATACCCTTCTGGTAAATTTGGGGGACTTCTGCCAACCCTGAGGTCTTACACAGATGGGAAGCTCAACGAGGTCCAAGAGGGTATCCAGTCATACATGAAACTTAGGGATTACAGTGTTAATTCGAGTGGAAATAGATCGGGGGAAACCAGAATCGAGTTTTTACGCACAACCCCTGTAGAAGCGTTTGGTAGTGACCAATGCTTGGATTGGAAAATTGGAGCGAACAGTGCTTGCGGTTTCGAGGTTTACAGAAAGGGTACACATCCAACTCTGGGAAATATATATGACGGTAATGTGATTGAGTTCGATCAAGACGGTGATGTAAATATCGTAAAGGTTGGTGGTCTCAAAGTAAATGGAAACGAAGTCGCAACGAAATCGTATAGGGACACGACCTTCGCAACGATTGGTGATGAACAATCTGTTTCTGATTTATCCACAGCATCGTCACGTCATGGACAGCGTCTCACGACAATCGAGCAAGCTGGGTATGCTACCACATCACAGCTTTCTGCGTACGCCTTATCGTCAAGTCTTGGTTCGACAAATACAAACTTGAGTGGTGTCGGTGATCGAGTGACGACTTTGGAAAATAGTGGTTTCGTGACGAGTGCTGGGTTGGGTGGATACAACTTCGCAACTCAGGGGTATGTCGCCACAGCTGTAGATGTCCTCAACAACACCAACATTGGTGCGACTGCTACGGGTGGTGCGACTGCTGGTGTGAATGTGACGAATAAGGCTTCGGGAACCGGTGTTGATTTCAATTTCACCGTACCCCCAGGTACTCAAGGTATTCAAGGTATTCAGGGTGAGCCTGGTGATGATGGTGCTCAAGGTATTCAAGGTATTCAAGGTGCTACTGGTTCAGTCTCAACACAAATAAGCAAAACGGCACATGCGTCGGGTGCTAGTGATTATCATCTTGAACTGTACTCCGCAAATACAGGTGATTCTAACACAGACGTTTCTTTACGATTTCATCAAGGTGGAATATATTGGGGACAAATACGATTCAGGTCGTCTCAATTATACTTTACGAGTGGATCCGATAATTGTATGTACACTGTAAATACGGGGGCGTTGAACGCCACAGGATCAACCACTTGTACAAACGCTGATAATCTTGTCGCCCAAATAAGTGCGTATGGGTCTTCTCAGGGAACTGGACGCTTGTATGTGGGGCAAAGTACAAGTCACGGTGGTGGTATAGAGTATAACGGGGACAACAGTCCTACTTCGACTGGAGCTGGAGCTGACTATATTACTTTATTTCGTCGTAATAACAACTCTGATGCGTGGACTGCGAGGAACTCTTACGCCAGTAACGACTGGGAATTTCGAGGAAATCTCAAAGCAGGATACAACACAAACACCACTTCATATTTTGGACGGAGTGCTATAGGATATGTTGGTCACGATAATTGGGCTGGATTTGCTCATATAGACAAGAACAATACGAGCGATTACGCCCTCTTACACAATTCTTCTGGGGCAACCGTATCTTGACATCACTTTGAAACCCGTTTATCTTCGGCGTGTCGTTCATGTTACAAAATCCAGTCTGTTGGTTGATGAAGCACTTGGCTTTACGGTCGTAGTTGAGACGACCAGAGATACTTTCACCGCCGTTCGAAAACACCTTGACAGATTGAGCGTTCCACTCCTGACCTTTTGCTCGAGAGGTCTCGTTGAGAAAGGCGACTCGCTTGTCCCTGCCTTGGACGAGATGTTGGTTGGAGAGGGCAGAGTTTCCATCGCTCTTCTTGGCACAGAAATCCTTAGCGTCGAGGGTGTTGAACTGGGAGGCGAATACGAGACGAAACGCCTCAGTTATAGTGCCTTTGCCTGAGTTGGGTTCGCCGATGATGAAGAAAAGACGCTTGTCTTTGATTTCTCCAGCCATGCCACGAGCAAAACTATTTTTCATGAAGGTTGACACATCCGCATCCCCGAAGACTCCCAAGAAGAGCTTGTTCCAGACCTCGATGCCGCCGTCTACCTCAATATCTACGTCCAGCCCGCGTTCAATAATCATCGCGCGAATTGCTCGAATCTTATCCACCATTGTGGGGATGTACGCTTGACCTCCAAACCCAGGGTTGACCGTCATTACCAAAATATGGTCCACCAAGTCCAACACGTTCTCCACCGCGGAAGCGGGGGTGGAGGGGTTGAGCGCCACTGACGGGCTTCCGCCCATCTCGCGTATCCTACCGAGTGCACGATGCAGGTGGTCGCACGCCTCGACATGAATGATGACGACACCTGGTTCGCCATTTGGACCCTTACTCGCTTCAACGTACTCTTTCAGCATCGTCTCACTGGCGTATTGCGAAATCATGAGCTGCGTTTCGAAAGGGACGTCGCAGTACTTTCGGCACGCCTTGATCATGTCCGGTCCGAACGTGAGATTCGGGACGAAGTTGCCGTCCATGACGTCGAACTGAATGCGGTCAACTCCCGCTTCTTCGAGGTCGCGAACGCACGCGCCCATATTAGCCCAGTCTGAGGGCAGCACCGACGGGATGATCTGCACCGGACGGGGCTTGGCGTCGACTGGGGTCGCCGCGACCATGCGCACCACCAACCGACGGCGAGTGTGAATACGCCGGGCGCCGGAACTGTTGGCGCGGAATATTGACGTAGAGAATCGTGGTTTAGCGAGCGTGATAGACATAGCGAACGTTACCGAGAGCTGGGATCTCGGGCGGTAAGGTATGGTGACCGGCGTGTGCCAACCCCCCGCAAAACACACGCTCTCCATAACCAGGACCAAAAAGAAATCGGTTTCCGCAGGAATATCGAGACTAACTGCGCATTGTAAAAATATGCTACAGGAAAATACGACGGCCGTTTCTCAAGGACGGCAGGCACAAAGGCTTGCCTTTGTGCGAAGCGCAGTCCTAAATGGCGTGTTCTCTTTCAATCAAGGCAGCCACCGGCCAAACAGTTGTCATGCGACACAGCGGGCGTTCGCGAGAACACCCCACGGCCGGGCCAGTTGTTCGTTGCGCAAAACCTCGGCTAGCGCCCATTTACTCGGCCAGGCTGCAAATCAATGCGCAGCCTCGGATACCAACTGCTAGTCTTCTACCTGTTGGGAACATGGGCGACTGTTTGTTCGCTGAAACATTGGAGCTAAAGCGCGCGCGCTTTAATGGCGCAGTGATTTGTGTCAACGACGGCGTTCTCGATCCCGAGGCTGCGAAGACGACCGATTTGCTGCCCCAAATGTCCGGCCTACAAATGCTGTCCAGATCCCAGCTCGAGCTCGAGGTGCACCTGTGTTTGCGTCAGGTAAATTCCGACGAGGCGGCATCGTACGTACTTGCCGGGGCAGACATTGTGACGCTTCACCTCGAGTCTTTCCTCATGCCTAATGTGGGGTACGGCGTGGATTATGAGGCACTCGTGTTGTGTCTGGAGGCTGTTGTGAATGCAGGTGGGCGGGCGGGCGTAGCAGTGTACCCTACCATGTGCCCAAACGGAACGCTTACCAGGTTGGGGGCGTTGGGCAGCCTGCATCTTTTATCTCATCTGACGGTCATCATGGGTGATATCGCGCTCGCAACGCCCGATCGGCGTTGGAGGTACATTCCTGCGATGGAGGACAAAGTAAACTATGCGCGGGACACGCTTACTTTTCTGGGGTTAGAAGCTGAACACATTAAAGTCGTTGCACTTGGCAAGTTCAACACAACCACCATCTCACGCGTGGCTCTCGCCGCAGTAGACGCCATAACAATCGCAGATACAGATGTCTACAGGTATGTGGACGAGGGCTACGCCGGTAATGACACGAGGTACAACGTGCGAGAAGCAGGCGAGTTGAAAGAGGGAAAGCTTTACGGTCGACCGGACTTGTCTGTAGCCGAGGCAGCGCACAACGACGCCGTTCATCGCGCAACCGCTGCGCGGGATATTATGCATTACCTCGCGCGTCAATGGCCAGAACGTAATCATCCAAAATTTAGATCCAAGTAGACATCACCTCAGCTCTCCGCGCAATCAACACCTTTTTCAAGAGGCCTTTTCTGATGAGTTGTTCCGGCGGACTTTCGTGAACGCCGTGGTATCCTGCGAATAACTGACGGAGGGTACACGCGCTGTGCCTGCTAGTGAAAATGATGCATGCCACGACCAACCCTGTGAACACTGCGCAGATTTAAGTGAGAAGTTGATCTATGAAAGTAGTATGTCTTTTCGTCAGCGAAGTAGTCACATGTTTTCACAATTTTTGCCTTCAAATCAAACCAATCATTCAGTCTTCCTCTTAGCTGCAGTTTTGGACAATGACACTCTGTGAAACTTTCCTCAGCTGAAAAAAATGCAATTCTAACTAATGAACTGCGAAGATCATCCCCAAGAGTTGCTTTGATTTTCACGGTTAGATTGACCGTATCGTTAAAGTATATTTCTTCGCATTTGATTTCGTCAGCAAACAACCTGATGTTGGTAGCATCATACTTCAACGCACTATCTTGAAAAAGCCCTTTATACCCTGATGTGCTGTCCTTGGTGAAAACCAGATAGTTTGATGTGTCTATTTTGATGTTAAAACAAAAAACGACTCCTCTCAAAACATCAAAACAAGTCAAGTAAAAAAATGGTCGATCGCGTATCACCTGTCGTTTGGGCGCGCGATCGATCGATAGTGCGCTGGACCGATGGGTGGCTCATTACTCAGCCATCCCGTCGATTGAACGGAAACACGGTTTCCTCGTTTAAAGCGTGAACAAGATCAGGCTCAGCGCCATCACCGCCATTCCTGCGAACATGCAGTTCGTCACGTAGTGGTCGTGCGGGTCGTACTTGTGCGCCGTAGGCAGCAGCTCCTTCAGCGAAATATACACCATCATCCCGCCAACGACGCCGAACAGCGCGCCATAAGCGGTGTCAGTCATGTTGCCCCCGTACAGAATGAGGTACCCGCACAGGCCCCCGATGGGCTCGGATAATCCAGACACGAACGACCACCAGAAACCCTTCCATTTGCTCCCCGTGGCATAATACACCGGCATCGCGACGCAGATTCCTTCAGGGATGTTGTGCACCGCGATGGCCAACGCGAGCGCAATGCCCAGCTTGGTGTCTGCCAGCGCGGCCACGAACGTGGCCAGCCCCTCCGGGAAGTTATGAATGCCGATCGCCACCGCAGTCATCACACCCATGTTCTTTAGATTCTCTTTCTCAGGATCGTCGATCATGTCTTTCATGTTGGGGTGAAATAGGGGGGCGGGCTGCTGCAGCTCGAGCGCGCCCGGCACATCGCTGAACAGTGCCCTTTCACCCAGAATGTCAGTCGGTTCGGTATGGCACACGCACACCGCCCCAGCCTTGCCGCTCTTCTTCTTCTGCCACGCGCCGATCCGGTGCACGATCCCGTCGAGCAGGTACGTGATCCCCGCTCCACTAAAGAAGCACAGCGTGGCCATCTTACTCGCGTCGTCGCCGTACTCCGTCGTAAACCCCTCCACCGCCTTAAGGGAAAATATTTCCACGAACGAGACGTAGATCATCACCCCGGCGCTGACGCCAAGCGCGGCGGCGAGCAGCTTGGTGTTGGCGTAGGAGGAGCAGAACACGAACGCGCTGCCGATCGTGGTGGAGAGGCCCGCGGCGATCACGAGCCCGAAGGCCAGGCCCACGTTGCCGTTCGCGACCCCCATAGCGATGTGGCGCTGCTGAGGCTAGTACTACGCCGGTCTGTCCGTCGGCGGCTGCGGCAGCGACGCGGGATCGGGTCTGAAGCGTCGCGGCGCGGGCCCAAAAAACAAAAAGGAGTAATACCCGCCGAAAGATAAAAAAGAGGATCTTCTAATTTGCCGCCGATCTGTGCGGAAGATTTTGGTTTCCGGGCTTTCAAGTCTAACCACGCCGCACCCATATGCCACACAGCTCCGCGCAACCCCAAAATTCTAAACCGCGCCCGCCTTCGGGAAGCGCGCGCGATGCTGCCCGACCCGAGGGACGCGTGCAGCGGCTGCGCGCAGGTCGGCCCGTGCGTGAGCCAGGGCCTGTGCCTCGACCCCACCGTCCTGACCGTGTCCCCGGGGGAGGTGGGCGAGAAGGAGGGCGGAACCCTAAACACAGATCTGGCTTCGAGTCCTCCCTCGGCGACGGCGAAACTGGACGCGCACACACAGGCGTTCTTGATAGAAGGCCAGCTCGTGGTCAGCGGCCCCGGCGGGACTTGGCAGTCCACCACCCTGCGCACCAGCGGCGGCGACCCGGCTATGCGTATCAAACTTCATCCCATGACTTCTGAAGAGTGCGTCAGCCTCGGCCTCCCGGGGGACCCGAGTGAGGCGCGCGCGATATTGATGAGCAAGCGCGCGGACGTGGTGCCACACGGCGACCACATGGACTTCGTGGTGAACGGTCGTTTAGTGCACGTCGTGGACGGCGGAGGGGCCGGGGCCGGGGGGGATGACTGCGGGGGGGATTGCAACCACTCCTCGACCCCTGCATTGGTCGACCACGGCTCCGTGGCGGTGGCTAGAAGCAAGCTTGGGAGCGAAGACGCCGCCGCGGTGGGCGGACCGGGACGGTACATGCCACTCGTACGCCCAACGCCGTCTACGAAGGAGGCGGGGGAGGAGAATGAGAACGAGAACACGCAGCTGCGCACGCCGCTTCTGTCACCTGCGGACGTGCGCCTCGCGGTTGACGCGGAGCATGCGGGTGGGAGCGAGCAAAGCGCGCACACGCGGCTGAAGGTGTATGGCATCTGCTGTCCCAGCGAGGTGCCGCTCATCCATTCAATCTTAGACAAACGACCCGGGATCCGCTTGGTCAAGGTGGTGGTCCCTACGAAGACGGTGCTGGTGGAGCACGCCCCCTCGGTCGCCAGCGCGAGCTCCATCTTGGACGCGCTGAATAAGGCGCAGTTACAGGCGAGCATCGCGGGCAGGGGCGGGGACGGCGATGATATAGCCAAGAAGCACTGCCTGTTCGGCGTGCCCCTACCTCCGTGGACCGTGCTGGTCGCTTGTGTATTACTGGTTCTGTCCTTGCTGCACTACGCGGGTGGGGCGCTGTACCACCTGCGTTGGGCCGCGCTCGGCGCGGCGGCCATCGCCGCGCCACCCATCTGCCGCAAGGCGTTTGAGTCCCTCAAGCACTACGTCGTGGACATTAACGCGCTGATGATGATCGCGGTGGCGGGCGCGTGCGTGCTGCAGGAATTTGGTGAAGCAGCCACGGTGGTGGTGCTGTTCGGGTTTAGCGAGTGGCTTGAGGACAGGGCGATGGGGCGGGCGAGCACGGCGATGGGCGCGGTGCTGGCGTTGCGGCCGGAGAGGGCGTGCCGTCTGTCAACCCCGGACGAGTCCGTTGCCGCTGAAGATATTACCGTCGGCGAGATCGTGCTCGTGCGCCCCGGCCAGAAGGTCCCCTTGGATGGGATTGTCGTGGGTGGGGGCGGGAGCGTGGACGAGGCGGCGCTGACGGGCGAGAGCGTCCCGGTGATTAAATCCACGGGCTCCGAGGTGTACAGCGGCACGGTGAACCAGGGCGGGGTATTGGAAGTGCGTGTCACCGCCCCCGCCGGTAACAGCGCAGTGGCGCGGCTGGTACGGATGGTGGAGGAGGCGCAGGCGCAAAGAAGCGTTGTAGAGCGCGCGGTTGAGACGTTCGCGAAGCACTACACGCCAGTCGTTGTGGTCGCCGCGGCGCTGCTCGCGACGGTGCCGTTCTTGCTCGGCGAGACAGGCACGAAGTACGTGTATATGGCGTGCGTGCTGCTCGTCGTGTCGTGCCCATGCGCGCTCGTGCTCAGTACCCCGGTGGTGGCGGTGTGCGGGTTGACAAGGGCGGCGCGGAGAGGCATGTTAGTGAAGGGCAGCGCGCATTTGGAGCGTTTGGGTCGATTAAAGACGGTCTGCGTTGATAAGACGGGCACGCTTACCGAGGGCACGTTCACGTTGACTGCGGTCAAGCTCGCCGCAGCGAGCACGGACCCCGACGTCGCACCGCGCCCGGCGCTGGGCGTGGGCGCGCTGTTGCGCTGGGCGTGCGCGATCGAGAGCCGGGCGTCGCATCCGGTCGCCGCAGCGGTGCTGGCAGGGAGCAGCGCGGCGGTGCGCATCGCGGCGGAGCTGTGCGTGGTGGCGGATTATGAAACGCTGCCAGGTGAGGGCGCAGGCGCAGTCGTCGATGGAAAATTGGTCGAAATCGGTGGCCCGGCACTGGCGGCGCGGCGCGGATGGGCTGCGCGCGACCCCGGGTTGGCGTCCATTGTGTCCGCGTGGGAGACCGCGGGCGCGACCGCAGTGTGGGTGGGCGTGGGCGGGGTCGTTGCAGGTGCGTTGCGGTGCGAGGACGCGACGAGATCGACCGCGATGGGCGCGGTTACCAGGCTGAAGAAGCTCGGCGTGGAGGTTGTGATGTTGACGGGCGACAACGCGGGGAGCGCGCGGGCGGTTGCGGCGCGCATCGGGATTGACCCGCAGGACGTGCATGCGCGGCTCACGCCTGCAGACAAGATGGCCCAGGTGATTGAACGCGTCGCGCGGTTGGAGGCGGAGGCGGGGGGCTCCAGAAGCCTGCGGCGGCGGTTCAGAGGCCGCCAAACGCTGGCGATGGTGGGCGACGGCATCAACGACGCCCCCGCCCTCGGCGCTGCGGACGTGGGCGTCGCGATGGGCGTGGCCGGGACCGCCGCGGCGATGGAGACCGCCGACGTCGCGCTGCTAACCAATGACCTCGGACGCGTCGGCGAGGCGATCGAGATTGGCAGGTTATGCCTGACGAAAATCAAGCAGAACATCATCTTCAGCATCTGTGCCAAGGCGGTGGTGCTCGTGCTGTCTCTGATGGGCTACACCGGACTGTGGGAGGCGGTGATCGCGGACGTGGGCACCGCTCTCGTGGTGATTCTGAACGGGATGACCATCCTGGACGGTGGGAAGGCGGCGACTACAGGGGAAGACGGTGCGGAGACGCTGAAGTGCGTCGCCGCGGCGGCAGGTGTCAAGACGGGCGGCGGGTGCGGAGATGTGGAGAAGGGGTGCTGCAGCACCGGGGTTCACGTCGCCGCGGCGACGGCGCCGGCGCTGGGCAAGCCTTGCAGCGGCGGGTTCAACAAGAAAGTCCTGCCGCGGCCGCCGCAGTCGCCGCAGAAAATGCCGGCGAAGAAGACGGGTGGGTGCTGAGCCAAGTGCTAAGCGGCTCGTCGCTCGACGAAGCCGCTTTGCACTCGCGTGAAATACCCCACCCTCGGTTCCTGCTACGCGACGCCGCGCCGAGATGTTATTGCGATCGCAATGGCGACTCGGCACGGAGCGCGCGCCGTGAAGCCGAAACGTGACGGCGCCCTTGGGATAAATCCTTAAAAAAGGAACCCGGGCGCCTGATGACGGGAAGAATCGCGTGATTCTCTTTATGTTTGTTTAAATTTGTTTATACCATGGAAGTACATTGTTTGTAAAACCAAAGCACTTTTCGAAATTTCGGGCTGCGCAGGTTGCGCCGCCGCCGCGTCGGAGAAGGCGCCGCGGGTGCCGCGCCGAAGCTCGCAAAGTTCCCATTCGCGGACGCGGGCACGGCAGCCTGCGTGGGTGCCGCGCCGAAATTCGCGAAACATACGTTCCCAGTCGGTGGCGTGACCGCCGCGGAGGGGAACGCGCTCAAGCCGTCGTTAGCGGGCACAGCAGCCTGCACGGGTGCCGCGCCGAAAGCTTCGAAGACCGCCGCCGGCGCGACGGGCACGGAGTCGTTTAGCATATCGAAGAGTCCTCCGTTTTCGGGTGCGACCGTGTTGAAAGACCCGAGGACTGGAACGCATTGTCGTCTCCCGATGGTCTTAAATCGTACGTGGAAGAAAAAGTTTTGGCTGAGGAAAATATTGTTCGTCGCCCTGATGACTGGAGTACATACCCTTCTGGTAAATTTGGGGGACTTCTGCCAACCCTGAGGTCTTACACAGATGGGAAGCTCAACGAGGTCCAAGAGGGTATCCAGTCATACATGAAACTTAGGGATTACAGTGTTAATTCGAGTGGAAATAGATCGGGGGAAACCAGAATCGAGTTTTTACGCACAACCCCTGTAGAAGCGTTTGGTAGTGACCAATGCTTGGATTGGAAAATTGGAGCGAACAGTGCTTGCGGTTTCGAGGTTTACAGAAAGGGTACACATCCAACTCTGGGAAATATATATGACGGTAATGTGATTGAGTTCGATCAAGACGGTGATGTAAATATCGTAAAGGTTGGTGGTCTCAAAGTAAATGGAAACGAAGTCGCAACGAAATCGTATAGGGACACGACCTTCGCAACGATTGGTGATGAACAATCTGTTTCTGATTTATCCACAGCATCGTCACGTCATGGACAGCGTCTCACGACAATCGAGCAAGCTGGGTATGCTACCACATCACAGCTTTCTGCGTACGCCTTATCGTCAAGTCTTGGTTCGACAAATACAAACTTGAGTGGTGTCGGTGATCGAGTGACGACTTTGGAAAATAGTGGTTTCGTGACGAGTGCTGGGTTGGGTGGATACAACTTCGCAACTCAGGGGTATGTCGCCACAGCTGTAGATGTCCTCAACAACACCAACATTGGTGCGACTGCTACGGGTGGTGCGACTGCTGGTGTGAATGTGACGAATAAGGCTTCGGGAACCGGTGTTGATTTCAATTTCACCGTACCCCCAGGTACTCAAGGTATTCAAGGTATTCAGGGTGAGCCTGGTGATGATGGTGCTCAAGGTATTCAAGGTATTCAAGGTGCTACTGGTTCAGTCTCAACACAAATAAGCAAAACGGCACATGCGTCGGGTGCTAGTGATTATCATCTTGAACTGTACTCCGCAAATACAGGTGATTCTAACACAGACGTTTCTTTACGATTTCATCAAGGTGGAATATATTGGGGACAAATACGATTCAGGTCGTCTCAATTATACTTTACGAGTGGATCCGATAATTGTATGTACACTGTAAATACGGGGGCGTTGAACGCCACAGGATCAACCACTTGTACAAACGCTGATAATCTTGTCGCCCAAATAAGTGCGTATGGGTCTTCTCAGGGAACTGGACGCTTGTATGTGGGGCAAAGTACAAGTCACGGTGGTGGTATAGAGTATAACGGGGACAACAGTCCTACTTCGACTGGAGCTGGAGCTGACTATATTACTTTATTTCGTCGTAATAACAACTCTGATGCGTGGACTGCGAGGAACTCTTACGCCAGTAACGACTGGGAATTTCGAGGAAATCTCAAAGCAGGATACAACACAAACACCACTTCATATTTTGGACGGAGTGCTATAGGATATGTTGGTCACGATAATTGGGCTGGATTTGCTCATATAGACAAGAACAATACGAGCGATTACGCCCTCTTACACAATTCTTCTGGGGCAACCGTATCTTGACATCACTTTGAAACCCGTTTATCTTCGGCGTGTCGTTCATGTTACAAAATCCAGTCTGTTGGTTGATGAAGCACTTGGCTTTACGGTCGTAGTTGAGACGACCAGAGATACTTTCACCGCCGTTCGAAAACACCTTGACAGATTGAGCGTTCCACTCCTGACCTTTTGCTCGAGAGGTCTCGTTGAGAAAGGCGACTCGCTTGTCCCTGCCTTGGACGAGATGTTGGTTGGAGAGGGCAGAGTTTCCATCGCTCTTCTTGGCACAGAAATCCTTAGCGTCGAGGGTGTTGAACTGGGAGGCGAATACGAGACGAAACGCCTCAGTTATAGTGCCTTTGCCTGAGTTGGGTTCGCCGATGATGAAGAAAAGACGCTTGTCTTTGATTTCTCCAGCCATGCCACGAGCAAAACTATTTTTCATGAAGGTTGACACATCCGCATCCCCGAAGACTCCCAAGAAGAGCTTGTTCCAGACCTCGATGCCGCCGTCTACCTCAATATCTACGTCCAGCCCGCGTTCAATAATCATCGCGCGAATTGCTCGAATCTTATCCACCATTGTGGGGATGTACGCTTGACCTCCAAACCCAGGGTTGACCGTCATTACCAAAATATGGTCCACCAAGTCCAACACGTTCTCCACCGCGGAAGCGGGGGTGGAGGGGTTGAGCGCCACTGACGGGCTTCCGCCCATCTCGCGTATCCTACCGAGTGCACGATGCAGGTGGTCGCACGCCTCGACATGAATGATGACGACACCTGGTTCGCCATTTGGACCCTTACTCGCTTCAACGTACTCTTTCAGCATCGTCTCACTGGCGTATTGCGAAATCATGAGCTGCGTTTCGAAAGGGACGTCGCAGTACTTTCGGCACGCCTTGATCATGTCCGGTCCGAACGTGAGATTCGGGACGAAGTTGCCGTCCATGACGTCGAACTGAATGCGGTCAACTCCCGCTTCTTCGAGGTCGCGAACGCACGCGCCCATATTAGCCCAGTCTGAGGGCAGCACCGACGGGATGATCTGCACCGGACGGGGCTTGGCGTCGACTGGGGTCGCCGCGACCATGCGCACCACCAACCGACGGCGAGTGTGAATACGCCGGGCGCCGGAACTGTTGGCGCGGAATATTGACGTAGAGAATCGTGGTTTAGCGAGCGTGATAGACATAGCGAACGTTACCGAGAGCTGGGATCTCGGGCGGTAAGGTATGGTGACCGGCGTGTGCCAACCCCCCGCAAAACACACGCTCTCCATAACCAGGACCAAAAAGAAATCGGTTTCCGCAGGAATATCGAGACTAACTGCGCATTGTAAAAATATGCTACAGGAAAATACGACGGCCGTTTCTCAAGGACGGCAGGCACAAAGGCTTGCCTTTGTGCGAAGCGCAGTCCTAAATGGCGTGTTCTCTTTCAATCAAGGCAGCCACCGGCCAAACAGTTGTCATGCGACACAGCGGGCGTTCGCGAGAACACCCCACGGCCGGGCCAGTTGTTCGTTGCGCAAAACCTCGGCTAGCGCCCATTTACTCGGCCAGGCTGCAAATCAATGCGCAGCCTCGGATACCAACTGCTAGTCTTCTACCTGTTGGGAACATGGGCGACTGTTTGTTCGCTGAAACATTGGAGCTAAAGCGCGCGCGCTTTAATGGCGCAGTGATTTGTGTCAACGACGGCGTTCTCGATCCCGAGGCTGCGAAGACGACCGATTTGCTGCCCCAAATGTCCGGCCTACAAATGCTGTCCAGATCCCAGCTCGAGCTCGAGGTGCACCTGTGTTTGCGTCAGGTAAATTCCGACGAGGCGGCATCGTACGTACTTGCCGGGGCAGACATTGTGACGCTTCACCTCGAGTCTTTCCTCATGCCTAATGTGGGGTACGGCGTGGATTATGAGGCACTCGTGTTGTGTCTGGAGGCTGTTGTGAATGCAGGTGGGCGGGCGGGCGTAGCAGTGTACCCTACCATGTGCCCAAACGGAACGCTTACCAGGTTGGGGGCGTTGGGCAGCCTGCATCTTTTATCTCATCTGACGGTCATCATGGGTGATATCGCGCTCGCAACGCCCGATCGGCGTTGGAGGTACATTCCTGCGATGGAGGACAAAGTAAACTATGCGCGGGACACGCTTACTTTTCTGGGGTTAGAAGCTGAACACATTAAAGTCGTTGCACTTGGCAAGTTCAACACAACCACCATCTCACGCGTGGCTCTCGCCGCAGTAGACGCCATAACAATCGCAGATACAGATGTCTACAGGTATGTGGACGAGGGCTACGCCGGTAATGACACGAGGTACAACGTGCGAGAAGCAGGCGAGTTGAAAGAGGGAAAGCTTTACGGTCGACCGGACTTGTCTGTAGCCGAGGCAGCGCACAACGACGCCGTTCATCGCGCAACCGCTGCGCGGGATATTATGCATTACCTCGCGCGTCAATGGCCAGAACGTAATCATCCAAAATTTAGATCCAAGTAGACATCACCTCAGCTCTCCGCGCAATCAACACCTTTTTCAAGAGGCCTTTTCTGATGAGTTGTTCCGGCGGACTTTCGTGAACGCCGTGGTATCCTGCGAATAACTGACGGAGGGTACACGCGCTGTGCCTGCTAGTGAAAATGATGCATGCCACGACCAACCCTGTGAACAC
>Ga0307997_10000600_pt1 | contig 16487 bp, 14 predicted proteins | sample Davwhametageno36_FD_203165 | JGI IMG/M metagenome (GOLD analysis project Ga0307997, IMG submission 203165) | Marine microbial communities from Davis Island wharf, Antarctic Ocean - #36 | ecosystem: Environmental > Aquatic > Marine > Unclassified | place: Antarctic Ocean: Davis Island wharf... | reverse complement strand
TTCATTGAAGGTGCAGCGAAAGCTAACTAAGTCCAAACTCTGTGAGTTCAGCCAAGTCGCAGCGAACGGCACAAAATCTTAGACCAGCCATTCATACAAAATGCAGCGAAGGTGTCCGAAGAGCCCATTTTACCGGATGCTGCGGCCTGCACGAATGTCGGCTGTTGTGGAATGTCCGTTGCTCTCTGGTGCAAGTGACTAAGTATTAGATGCCATTTAGGAGACCACTCCAAACTGCGCCAACAGCGATGCCAACAAGCATGGCAACAATCGGGTTTCGTGTAATCAGCATCGCAACGACACCGATGGTCACGGCTGCTGCAGTTCGAGAGCCTCCTGCAAAAACCGAGGACGCTACGATTGCTACCAAAACCGAAACGGACATTTTTTCAAGAACTAACTCGACTTTCGGGGTTATCCGCACATGTCTCATTATCGCAAAGCCCGAGTAACGAAGCGCGAACACAGTCGCAGCCATTGTTAGTATGGCCATCCAAGACAATGCTTCATTCGTCATAAGTCAATAACCCTATTAACCCACCTGCGATTGCCGCCAGAATGATGTTCCAACCCGTCGGTACAATCGGTTGTGTTACCACAGCTACCAACGCTGCGACTGCTGCAAACAGCCATCGAGGGCTTGAGACAATCCCCGGAACAATCAGCGCCGCAAAATAAACAGGCATGAGAACGTCGATGCCGTAGACGCTCGGGTCTCCAAGCTGAGCACCACCAACCGCACCGATTGCTGTGCCCAACACCCAAGCAGCCCAACCGATGGCACCGCTACCGACGAGAACGCCAATGTCTCGTTCGTCATGTTTCAGCGCAGTGTGAGTGTGAGCAAAGTTTGGGTCGGATAGGAAGATGGCACTTAGAATCTGGCGCTTAGTATCAAGCTGATTGACCCAAGGTGACAGCGCCGCCCCCATGATGACATGCCGCGCACTGACAGCCAAAGTGACTAGAAACAATGCCACCAGTGACATTTCCGATCCCCACAGATCAAGCGCCGTGAACTGGGCAGCACCACTGAACATTAGGAAGCTCGCAGTGATGGCCTGCACACTGGACATCCCACTCTCAACAGCGGCGATGCCGTAAGCCATGCCAAAGGGGATGACGAAAACCGCTAATGGCGCGAGCTGACGTGCGCCTCGTGCGATGCCGGAACGTGTCAGGCAGACGGATGATATGCTCATGTCTTTATCACTCAAACTAACCACCTTGATGGTTATAGTGTAAAATACTATAACTGCAATGGTGGTTATAATGACGCCAAGCTGCCCAAAATTGGAGAAATCGATTGAGCTATGCAGAAACTCCCGTGCGACCTGTCGGAGGGCGGTTAGTTCTCGATTTCTTAAACACTGCCGACTGGTCTGCTGAAGGCGACGTCATTCACGAGAAACTTACGACTGGAGACGATGTCAGAAGCTGGACGGATGCTTTGGGCATTACGCAGTCTGTTGTCGATGGACGCTCCCACGATTTGATGGCTCTTAGAAATATGCGCACAGAACTGCGCAGGCTCATCCAAGCGGCGATAGAAGATCATGCGCCCGATGCGCAAACCATTAACCAGCTAAACTTGCTATTGGCCTCCACATCCAATGCGTCGCTGATGGTTAAGTTGACTAATCGACCTTGGCTGGCCTTTGAGAGTACATTGCTCGATCTGATCCTTGCTTCTGCAAAATCTGTTCTGGCTGACCCTCGCGAAATCAGTCGTGTGAACATGTGTTCGGGGCCTGACTGCGGATGGCTATTCCTCGACGAGTCTCGCAACCAACAGCGAAGATGGTGCATGATGCAGACATGTGGCAACCGAGCCAAGGCCCGCCGCCATTACGCAAATCGAGCAAGTCAAAACGAGATATAGGTGCAAACCAAGCGGTCATTCGAGCAGCCGCAGCGAAGGTTCACTCCGTCCGCGACCCGATTGTTAGACCGGTGCGCAGCGAAAGGGTGGTTTGGGACTACCCGATTTTTACCCTCTCAATGGCCGCTCTGGTGAAATCCGCTGCGCTGCAAAATACGTGCCGCTGCACATGCGAGGAAATGCTGCGTCAGCACTCGCTGCACCCGCAAAAGGCAGCGATGTCCGCGTTGTGTCAGTTCATGCGTCGTGCAGCGAATGTCCGGACCTCGCACGAGCAGCCTTTCAATGCACTGAGAAAGGTAAGGCTCCATCCATTTCTCTAAGACTTTGGGTGCCGAATTCCCGTTGGCTTTATGCTCATCGATGAAGGCCTTTACACCTATTGAGACCTTAGCCAGCGACGTCATCGTTTTGCGCCTGAACCTTCGAATTGGGTGTCGAAATCTCCCTTTTTCTAACTTTCCTCACCACACTTACCTCAAACCGCCCTGGGCGGATCAACCCCGCAAGGGGGTTCCCCTGTGCTGCGCTACGGTGATCCGCGGTCGCCATGAGACGTGCTCAATTCGTCACTTAGCAAAAGGAAAATTGACATGACACTCGAAGGTACAATCACCCGAACAAACGACAACACTTTCACCGGCTGGATCGCCTCCCTGACATTCGATGTCGACATCGTAATCTCAGAAAACCCACACAAGAAAACAGAAAAGCACCCAGACTTCGAAATTACCGCCAAATCCACGCGCAACCGCTCCATTCGCATCGGCAGTGCCTGGCAAGCCACAAGCCAAGCCGGCAATGACTACCTCTCCGTCGCCATCAACTTTGGCACAGGCGAAATCCGCGCCAACGCGGTCAAAACCGACACTGACGGTGAATATCGCTTCATTCCCTACTCGAACTAAGAAGTCAGGCGCGGGCACTGCCCGCGCCTTTCATCATTTGCAGTCCGTTGAGTGTCGCACGATGTCTTCAACAGGGCGGTTTTCAGTCCGTTTTAATGGCGATGGGACAGTTGCTGACTTCTCCAAGACAGGTCTGGATTTTAAGTGATTGATTTAAAAATATTTTCTAAGCACTTTAAACAGTACCTTATTTGGCTCGATGTTTGATGAGCAGTTCACAACTTGAGCCGTGTGACACCTCCCCTGCCCCAAACATCCGTTTCTCATTTGGGTTTTAACCGATGGCGTATTGCTACACTCGCTTTGTCTTGGTTGGCAGCTCATCCCAAAACATGTGACGGCAACACCGTTGGCTGGACGGTCGGCGCGGCGGGGAGAACACTTGCTGATCAAGACCTGTTTTCAGTGTGTGGTGGCCTCGTTAGTCAATTCTAAAACTCCTGCAGACGGACATACGCCTCTGAGGCTTTAGGCGGCGTGTGTGGTGGCCAAGGGGTCTAATTGGGCCCCTGCCCCGCCCTCAGGGCGCGTCATCGCCGCTCTAGGCTTCGTCCGACAGGCCGTCCTGCGCCCAGAACACCGCCGCCCCTACCCCATTGATCCCCAATAGGCACCTTCCGGTCTCAAAGATGAGCCAGGAAGCCTTCTTTGTTTCATATGGGCTCTGGTGCGCTGTGATCTGCCCATTCGGGTCACGATCAGCTGGTGCGACGGATCTCGCCCGATCCTTACTCAATGGTCCCTTGGGGTTCGCGCAAGCGCGACACGCCGCTGCGGGACGTTGCTTTAGAACCCGCTGGGTTCTCGCGCGCGCAACCCCAAAAGAGCAAAACCGTGTCCTCGGGCTGCGCCTGCGGGCCGCACCACTTTCGCGCTTTTGGGGTGTGCCCTTGCTCACTCCGGCACTTCGCCAGTGGGTCAGGTTTTAGAGACGACGCCCTCAGGGGCTTTTCTCAAAACCAGACAACCAAAGGGGCAACGACCTCATCCACACTACAAGGGAATAAGCCGAAATGGCCCAATCAAATGAAGACCGCAGCGAAGCGGAAATCAACGCACTCATTTCCGAACAAAACGACAGGTTTCGCACCACTTGGGGGGCTGACTTTAGTGTTCCCGGTCAGATCATGGTGACGCGCGGCGTGGCCAACCTGTCGCCAGCCGCCAAAGCCATCATCATGCAGCGAGTGCAAACCTTCTCTGAGTTCACCGACGGCAACGACCCCTACGGCGATCACACCTTTGGGGCCTTTGAGTTCGAGATCGCAGGCAACAGCTATCACATTTTCTGGAAAATCGATCTCTACGACAAAGACTACTGCATGGGCAGCGATGACCCAGCAGACGTGGACGTAACGCGGCGCGTTCTCACCGTCCTTCACGCCTCTGAATACTGAACGCGGTGCACCCAAAGCTCGGGTGCATCCAATCAGTGCCTCCCCTTGGATCCGCAATCGACGGGCGAGGCACATCCAACACCATCATCAAGAAACAAGGATAAACCCAATGAACGATCAATCAAACATCCCCGTCACTCTCGAAGATATCCCCTTCGCGGATTTGCACATCTCTGACCTCAACCCACGCAAGGTCATCAATGACGCAAGCATTATCACGCTAGCAGAAAACATCCGCGCCTATGGCCTGATTCAGAACCTCGCAGGCTTTCGCGATGAGGCAGGTGTTGGCGTGGTTGTCGGTGGTCGTCGATATCGCGCACTTGCGGTGCTTCAAGATGATAAGCGATTTCAAGTAGTTACAATCAAGATGGCCCCTGATCAGGCAACAGCAGAGTATTGGGCGACGTCCGAGAATGCGCAACGCGAAGCGTTGCACCCCGCCGATGAAATCCAAGACTTTGGCGCAATGGAGAAACGTGGAGCCACTGTCGCCGACATTGCCACGGCTTACGGTGCGACTGAGGCCCATGTTTATCGTCGCCTTGCTTTGGCCAACCTCCCCTGCCCCGTCATTGATGCTCTACGCAGTGGAGAAATCAGCCTTTCAAATGCCGCAGCCTTCACCATCAGTGATGATGAAAAGCTGACCCTTAAAGTCTTGGAGAACGTGCGCGGTACTGGCGAAACCGAACACCGCATCAAAAAGATGCTCAAACCCGATGCCGTCAAGGACAGTGACCGACGTGCCGTCTACGTCGGTCTGAAAGCCTACATGAAGGCTGGTGGGCGCACGAGCAGCGATCTCTTTGCAGACGAGGTCCTGATCGATGATCCAGCCATCTTAGATGAGTTGTTTGGCAAGAAGCTGGCAGAAGCGTCGGAGGCAATGATCGCCGAGGGCTGGAAATGGGCCGAACCGATCAATGACAGCTATATCGGTTGGTATCAGATCGATGACATGAAGCTGGCCCGTATCTACGCGCAAAGTGGTCAGTTGAGCGAAGATCAGGTTGAAGAATTTGATGCGCTTGAGGAACTGGCCGATGACGCAACACTCGAAGATGAAGGCAAAGCCAAACTTGCGGCCCTGCAATTGATCGTGGATGGGACGTTTACTGATGAGCAGAAAGCCCATGCAGGTGTGCTGGTCTTTATCGACAACAGTGGCACCTTGAAATTCGAGACAGGTCTTGTGCGCTGTGCGGACAAAAAAGCAGCCATTGAAGCAGGCATTTTGGCCAAATCCAACCACACAGGCAGCGCAGGCACCAAATCGCCAATCTCAAACAAGCTGCGCATTGATCTAGATCGCATCACAACAGGCGCGCGCCAAGATGCGTCTTTGCGTGATCCAGAGATGTTGCTGGCGCTCTTTGCTTTCCAACTGTCTGGCAAATCTGGCTACACGTCCGTCTTTGGACTGCGCAAAGACGAGGTGGCAAACGTACCGACGACAGAAATGGCGGGCTACACTTTGGATGAGCGCCTCACCAAGATGACGCCACCCGCTAAGTTCGGCAGCGACATGGGCCGCGTGTTTCGTGCCTACAAGGCCAAGGGCCCAGAGTTTATCATGGAGGAAATCCTGCGGCATCTGGCCAGCCAGCTTACCACGGATGCAGAATTGGCCGACGTGATCGACAAAACCGTGGACACCAACGTGCGGGATAATTTCACGCCCACGGCGGAAAACTTCTTTGGTCGTGTTGGCGGGCCATACCTCATCGGTCTGTGGCGTGATCTGTTGGACCTTTCAGAGGATCACCCAACCGCAACCACCTTCGCCAAGCTGAAAAAGACTGAGAAGGCGGACAAGTTGGAGGCGTTGTTTGGTGATCCCGAAGTGCGCGAGGCCCATAACCTGACCGACGCGCAAGCCAAACGCATCGATACGTGGCTGCCCGAAGGTATGGCATAAACGAGTAGGACGGGGCGCTGACGAGCGCCCTGCCCTACTCACTCTAATCCTTGATGGAGTGGATGCCCCTCCCCGCAGCTCCAATCTGCTACGGTTGGCCATCACAGAAATTCTATATCGGAGGTCACTATGAATAACGTCACAATTATCGGGGTCGATCTGGCCAAATTGGTATTTCAGGTACATGGGGCTGGATCCGACGGTTCAGTTATCTATCGCAAGAAATTGTCTCGGCTACAGTTTTCAAAGTTCATGGCAGATCAACCCGCTTGCGTTGTGGCAATGGAGGCATGTGGTAGCGCGTATTATTGGGCGCGAATGATGGAAGATTTTGGCCATGAAGTTAGGCTGGTTCCGCCCATCTATGTCAAACCTTTCGTGAAGCGTCAGAAGAACGACGCGGCCGACGCCGAAGCCATCGCAGAGGCGGCAACACGTTCCAATATGCGATTTGTGCCGATCAAGACCGTTCAACAACAGTCTCGAAGTATTATGTTCCGCACACGAGAGATGATGATCGGGCAACGAACACAGACCGTTAACGCTTTGAGATCACATTTGGCTGAGTTTGGTGTTGTCGTTCCGAAAGGCGTTCACAATCTCAAGCGCCTCGCTGCACATATTGACGATGCTAACGACGGTCTCCCTGCGGAGGTTGTGCAGATCGGATCGGTTTACCTCGAACAGATTGCGCAGCACACAAACCGGATAAAGACGTTGGAGAAATCAATCAAAGAGCTGGGTGAAACCAGCGAGATATCGCGTCGGTTACGAACTGTCCCAGGTGTCGGACCGATCACAGCAATGGCGATTGAGGCCTTTGCTCCTGAAATGGAGCGATTTGAAAAGGGCCGAAACTTCTCGGCTTGGCTGGGCCTGGTCCCCCGCCAGCATTCGACCGGAGGCAAACAGGTTCTCGGCAGAACATCAAAAATGGGTCAGAAGGACATCCGCAAATTGCTGATCGTCGGAGCGATGTCGGTGATCAAGTCAGAGCTCTACAAAGCTAAAGATGAGGATAGTCGTCCATCATGGCTTGGGCAACTTTTGGAGAGAAAGCCCCGAATGGTTGTTGCCATTGCGCTTGCAAACAAGATGGCGCGGGCCATCTGGGCAATGCTGACGAAGGGCGAAGATTATAGGAATCCGGCGGCTATGACAGTTGCATAACAACGCATATTCGTCGGTTGTTGGGAGTGTGAGGAGGTTTTGAACAGAATGGGCAAATGATCGTTAGATCGGGAACAGGAAAACCAGTTCACCACAAAGCGCTTAGAGCGCGCTTCCTTGATTTGGACCTGATCCGCGTACTTACCATCCCGGCCTGCGGCCATGTGAAATTGCCGCACAATTGAGGCCTGACACATGACCGCACCCGATCACATGCTCAAGACGTTGAAAATTTACTTGCACAAAACGGGGCATCCACACATGTGGTGAGGATCAACTGGCTTCGCTGCGGCGGAGCCTTTTTTTATTGAAAGTCGCTCTTGCGGCAGTCCATAGTTCTAGCAAGTCAAGTTTGGTGCGTAAGGGTCTTCTCGCCCTGAGTGCATTGGCAGTCGTTGCGTGCGCTGTGACCTTTCCGGGACTCGCAAATCTTGTATTTGCACTTGGACTGGAGGTGATCATGTTCGTAATTTTTAAGTATATGCGTGATCGGGTGACACTGCGGGTCCCTTGAGGGGTCGAAAGCGCATGTAAGCGACTGCTGGACCAGCAACAGTTGATCCGTGCCAAAAGTTGTCATGAGGGGGGCTCACTACCCCCCGCCCGCGCCCTACTACTCAATCCAGATAGATGACCTGAAAGATCAGGGGCCAAATCCCCTACCCGCTCAGGCCCGGTGCTATTCGCGCAGAACCGCTATCGCGAAAAGAGAACCGATTCGAACCATAGAAAGAATTACCATGGTTTGGGATCGTCGTAGTTCGACCTACCATATCTTGTGAAATACTGCCGGAGACGTAATAATCCCATAATTATCAATTCATTAGCCATAAAATTGGCCTTGTCACAACAATACGTCCATTAGTCCCTCTACAGTCAGAGAGCAAAAAAGTGTTGTCTGTGGATAAGTTGCGTGTAACAACTCCACTTGTCGCAATGTGCCGTAAATCACGCCTTTTAGCGACGAAACACAAATGACCCACTAAGAGGTCGTGAGGGCAGAATGGATTCGGACATGAAAAACGCAGAAACCAGTCCCATCGCAGCATCCATTGCTGCGAACGCTGCCCGTCTGTCGGAAGCGCTTAACAACCATATGCGCAATAGCTTCCAGCCCGATAGTAGAAAAGCGCTACGCAAGTTCCATCCTGCAGAAGTTTCGGAACTTACTGGCATCAGCATGTCAAACCTAAGAACACGTCATCAGGAAGGCGATTTCCCTGATGTAGAGTCTGATTCTAGGGGCCGTAGACTCTATTCGGCCGAAGAGATCGACCAAATCCGCCATGTCATGGCTCGAACAGGCCGAAACGGTGAGGCCTATCTTCCTGGACGCCGCGAAAATGACGCCCTCCAAGTTATTTCCATCGTGAATTTCAAAGGTGGCTCAAGCAAGACAACCAGTGCAATCCATTTAGCTCAGCGCTACGCATTGCGCGGCTATAGGGTTCTTGCGGTCGATATGGACCCGCAGGCCAGCTTGACTACGATGTTCGGCTATCGCCCGGAGATCGAATTTGCAGAGAGCGGCACCATCTATGACGCGTTGAAATATGAGGATCCAGTGCCGCTAAGCCAGGTCATCCGAAAAACATACTTTCATAACCTTGACCTCGCGCCAGCGGGTCTTTTGCTGTCAGAGTACGAGACCGAAACTGCTTACGCGCTTCAGCACAAGATCGACCCGCCATTCACTCAACGCCTTGCCATTGCCCTCGACGAAGTTGAGGCCGATTATGATCTGGTCATCATTGATTGCCCACCGCAGCTTGGATTCACGACGATGACGGCCCTTTTGGCGTCAACCGGACTGTTGATTACAGTCGTTCCCAGCATGTTAGACGTGGCATCTATGGCGCAATTCCTTGAAATGGCTGGAGAAACTGTCCAGACTCTTGAAGAAGCCGCCGGACCGATCGACTGGAATTTTCTTAAGTTCCTGATAGCTCGATATGAACCTACGGACGTTCCACAATCCCAAATGGCGGGGTTCCTGCGATCCATCCTTCTCGATCAGGTTCTAACCACTCCAATGCTCAAATCCACGGCAATCTCCGACGCTGGGATGACGCAACAGACCATCTATGAATTAGACCCCTCGCAAGTCGTAAAAAAGACCCTAACCCGTATATTAGAGTCTGTGAACGGGGTCGCAGATGAGTTCGAGAAGACTATTCAACAAGCTTGGGGAAGGGAAACTGACTAATGGCACGTAGAAACTTATTTCAGCCCCCTCCTCCGCCGGACGCTAACAACGCGGCAGCTGATACCGGCGAGCAAAAGTCGCGGTTCCCGAATACTGGCGCTATGAGCGGCGTGAAATCCACATTAAAAGACGTCGCAAGCAATGCGGTGAGAGAAATCTCCGTTGATGTCATCGAAGAGAACGGCCCCAAGGACCGCCTCTCCTTCTCAGATGCAGACGTTGTATCATTGGCTCAGAGCATTAAGTCTCACGGCCAACAAGTGCCGATTATGGTCCGCCCCTTAGCGGACAAACCGGGACACTACAGGATTGTCTATGGTCGCCGCAGATTGCGTGCATTGCGATCGCTTGGCATTCCAGCGAAAGCCCTCGTCAGATCACTGACTGACGAAGAGGCCATTCTCGCGCAAGGACAAGAGAACACCCAGCGCCTTGACCCCAGCTTTATTGAAAAAGCCCTTTTTGCGGCTGAGCTGGCCACAAGTGGCTACGAACAGGCCATCATCCTTGATGCCTTGGCCGTCGACAAACCAATGCTATCCCGCATGACTAAAGTCGCGCGATCCATTCCGAAGTCCGTCATTGAGCGGATTGGCTCCGCGCACGGCATAGGGCGCAGACGTTGGGAAGAGCTTGCGGACCAGTCACGCATTGAAAGCATCAATCTTGAACAAATCACTGCGACGCTTGCACTCGAGGCCGTTAAAACGTCTGAGGATCGCTTTGGACTTGTCAGTGACGCCATTACACAGGCGCTGAAGTCCAAAGCGGACAAATCAGCCCTCACCTCTACCCTGTCCGTCAAATACAGCGATGGGACCGCTTTGGCTGAGGTGAAAGAAACGGCGCGTGCTTTGACATTTAAACTGTCGAAGTCCGATGCCCCAGAATTTGCTCAGTGGATGCGTAACAACGCAGAAGCTGAGCTTACGCGTCTCTATGAGGCGTGGCGGTCAGAGCAAAAGCCTGACTGATCGAAGACCGAGCAGTAACACATAAAAAAGGAGCACGGCCAACAACCCAAAAAAGAAAGAGCCCCCCAAGGTTTCCCTAGGAGAGCCCAATCTGTTCTTTGCACTTTCAGATTTACCAGCTTCTCCGCGTCAGTCAACAACAACCGATTCGGTTGTCGGAGATTTGCGGCCTTTTTTCTGGTTTTCAGAGATATTGGTGCCTTTCACATCAGGTTGTCGTGAAAAAACATGGCATTTACACAAGCAACTGCACCCACTGGGCTGCGGCCCGGTGAAGTATTGTCCGCGGACAATACCATTCCAGAGCGTCACATCATCGTCGCAACGCTCCGAAACGCGGCCCCTCGTCTTGGCCTCTCTGCATCAGTGATTTCAACATTGGATGCGATGCTTTCGTGTCTCGCGCCCAAGCGCAACCACCACACGGTATTTGCATCAAACTCAACACTCACCTTTCGACGCAACGGCATTTCAGACAGAACGATCAGACGTCATGCTGCAACATTGCAAGAAATTGGGTTGCTCGTTCGCCATGACAGCCCAAACCGGAAGCGTTTCACAAAGCACAACCGCAACGAGGGAAAAGCTCTACGGTTTGGCTTCGATCTTTCACCGCTCTTTGATCGTCTTCATGAAATTGCTGCGCTGGCAGCAGAGGTCCTGAGGGAACGAGAACAGATCGATTACTTACGCGCCAAAATTCGCGCTGCGGCCAATGCGAGCCTCGTGGACAATCCAAATGACAACATGGCCCTCAACATCTTCCGTGTCCTTCGTCGCAAATTGTCACTACAGGACTGCGAACAGATCATTTCAGACCTGCCGGTTACAGAAGTTAAAGCCGAAGCAATAGATGATCCAAGCTCGGAATTTACGACAACTTTGACCGCCAGTGACGGTCAATTTGTCCGGCACCATCATAAGTCAAATAAAGAACATATTGATAAAGAAAGACCCAACCTAAAAAAAGAAGTGCCCATTGCAAGTGATGAGGCACCGATCACAGTTCCAGAATTACTATCCGCATGCCCAGAGGCTGCACAATTTGCACTGAGAAGGATTGAGACAATTCATGATGTCATTGCTCACGCTCGAACGCTGGCCCCGATGATAGGGATTACAAGTCAAAGCTATGAAGCTGCTCATGAACGCCTCGGTCCTCTCAGAGCCGCAGCAACGGTATGGGCGATTATGCAGTTTCATGACAAAATCAAAGCAGTTGGTGCATACTTTCGCTCGATTACGACAGGCTTAAAAAGCGAAGGCTTTAGTCCAGAGAAGCTAGTCCGGCGTCTTGCCGCAAGCCAACGCTATGCTACGTGAACTGAAGATTGTCCGCGGACAATCGTTGCCAGCCAAACAATCAGAGCGACGAAAAGCAAACCAGTTTTGCGTTTCATCTCGTAGTGCCCTTTCTGGGGCAAGGCGGGAATCTAGGGTCGTCTTTCAAGCATTGTATCCCGGTCCAATAGAAACCTTGATCGGCCAAACCAGCTAAAAAACCATTGTGAAAATGAGGATGCACATGTCTTTGACTTGCACGCCTCACTTTGAAGAATATCAAATTTAGGTGGTCAGAGCGCTGAAAAAACATAAAAGCTACAGAGCGGGCCCTTTGCCGCTCAGATGGTATCACTGGGTGATATCTGTGTGGCCTGATCGAAAAAGCCGATTTAGGGGAGTTGCATTTGGACGCAGACTCTTTGGGTGCTTTCAATCTAAATCCTTGCAATTCTTCCATGAGGTAGCATAAATGCAAGGTATGATAACCCGTAATCATCTCACCCGCATCGAACTTGCCTTAGACAATCAGGCCGGTGTTGTGCTGCTTGGCCCACGTCAGGTGGGTAAGACCACGCTCGCGCAAGATATCGCGGAGACGCGCGATGCGGTCTATCTTGATATGGAGCGTTTGGCGGATCGTCAGATCCTTGAGGAACCGGATCTGTATCTCGATGAGCAGGCGGGCAAGCTTGTTGTCATTGATGAGGTGCAGCTGATGCCAGGCTTGTTTGGTGCGCTGCGCGGGCAGATTGACCGACGCCGAAGGGCAGGGCACCGAACTGGTCAGTTTCTGCTTCTGGGGTCTGCCTCGAATACTCTGTTGCAGCAAAGCGCGGAATCTCTTGCTGGCCGCGTCAGCTATCATGAACTCACGCCGCTTACACTTGATGAGGTAGGGCAGGGGGCTTTGTCAGCGCTTTGGCTGCGCGGGGGATTTCCGGATAGTTTCCTTGCGGGGTCGGACCGCGAAAGCCTTACATGGCGCGAAGACTTCATTCGCACCTATCTTGAACGGGACATCCCATCCTTCGGTTTGCGCATTCCAGCTGAAACCCTGCGCCGCTTCTGGACCATGCTGGCCCATGAGCAGGGTGGTCTGCTCAATGCCGCGAAAATAGCGGCGGGCTTGGGCGTATCTGGGCAGAGCGTGGCCCGTTATCTCGATCTGCTTGTTGATCTGATGCTCGTGCGGCGTTTGTCGCCATGGCATGCCAACGCGGGCAAGCGGCTGGTGAAGTCGCCCAAGGTCTATATCCGCGATGCGGGTCTCGCCCATGCGCTTTTGGGGTTGGAGACGGCCGAGGCATTGCTTGGCCATCCCGTCGTCGGTGGGTCATGGGAGGGTTTCTGTATCGAAAACCTTATCGCTGCAGCCCCCAGAGGGACGGAGGCGAGCTTCTATCGCTCGTCAGCAGGGGCCGAGATTGATCTGATCCTCAAACTGCCGGACCAAGCGCTCTGGGCGATTGAGGTCAAGCGCACCACGAGCCCTAAGGTCACCCGTGGCTTCCACATTGCTGCCGAAGAGTTGGGCGTCGCGGAACGGCTGTTAGTCTATGCGGGTGACCGCGAAGTGCCGGGGCAGGGGGGCGTTCGCGCGATGCCACTGACAGCAGCCATCTTGCGGTTGAGAGGTCTGTAAGTCACCCGTTGAGTAATTTGAAAGACCTGCCCAAATGGTTATTACATTGGCATGATGGTTCCCGGTAAATGCGTGCTGAAGGGAGTCTGGTACCAGATGAGACAGGACCCCACGCTAGGGCCAAAGCCTCCATTCATGATACCCGTTCGAGCAAAGTGCAGCGAGCTGCGGGCGTCTACCGAAGTATTCATCGTACCAGATCAATCAATGCCGTTGCGGGGCATCCACCATGTCATCTGTATCAAGAGCGAGGCAGGCACGCCAAAGCGGTGTTTTCCAATAGGTACGATCCGATAACCGGCGGCCGTCGGAGGTTTTTTCCAGAAAGCCAATCCAGCTGAGAGGGCTCAGGACGTGGCTGAATAGAAAGCCAGCGTGGTCAGCCGCCTGCAGAAACTGCCGCTGATGTCCGAAGTATGCCGTACTTTTCGGACATGCCGATCCAATCCTAAGTGGTGATTTTTCCAGCCCAGGCGGGAATCTACTCAACAGGTAAAGCTAAAAATTTCGCGACAGAAGGCCCAAATCTTGCGCGCCACCTGAACCTCAAAACTGAACCGTCGCAACGACGCGGCAACGCGCGTTTGCTTTGCTTGTTGCCCGCAAGTTACGGACGACGCGCTGTTCGGCGGGAGGGACCTCTTTGATATATCGAATAGTCTTTGGAGCGGCGGCGCTAGTGCGTTGTCTCGCGCTCAGTCGCGGCGAAATATCAAAACATTCAGAAAGATAAATTGCGCAATATGTAATATTGATATATGAAGGAGAGAGAAAAGAAGGACGTTGGCAGGATATGCCACTTGTCTGCGACTTTTGTCCGAGGGGTCTGAGAGCGTGCCACGCAACACTGAATCCACCACCACTTGGGAACGCGCTTGCAAGCAAGCGCTGCCTCGCACGCGCTGTCGGATATTTGATTTTAGATGTAACGAGGTACGCTTGTGATGAAGACTGGAAGACCAAAACGTCTGGAGCTGGAACAGCGCATTGAACTCGCGCGGCGCTATCATGCCGGTGAAACCCCGAAGGTCTTAGCAGAGGCTTATGGTGTGTCGCGCAGGCATGTGACGCGGATTGCCAAGGAAGAGCAGGGCGAAGGTCTGGCTGTGCGTGATCCCTCTGAGCGGGTAAGTTTCCGCGCCTCAGCGTCAGAGCTCGCAGCCTTTGATGCAGAGTGGCAGACACGTGGTTTTGCCAACCGCTCTCAAGCCCTCAATGCTGTGCTGCGGGGACGGTGTGGGTGCCTTGATGTACCTCGTGATTTGGTCGCTGAATTCTGCGCCAGTTGGCGGCAAGCCAAGGACGTTAGCGATGCAGGTTTGGTGCTGGCAAAGGCAGTGCATCGCGGCAAGGTGTCTGTGTCATCTGAGGATCGTGCTTTGCTCGTTTCACTGTTTGATCTGGCGCAGCGCATGAGCGGTGAGCTCGGCCAGATGAAGGATGCAGCGCAGGTGCGGAGCAAGCAGGATTGGCCGTTAAAGGAAGAAGGGGATGTAGCCTTGCAGGCGCATCCAGCAGAGCCTGCGCGCGCGGCATCGGGACTGCGCTTGGTGGCAGGGGAGGGCGGCCGCGATGGGGCGCGCGCGTCGGTTGCATCGGCTCCGAATGGAGGGGCTGCGCCGCAGGCGGGCAGAGCGGTTATCGATCGGAGCATCTCCAATGGCTGATCCGCTTGCCCTCTACAGTTCCGTCATGGGGAAGCTCTGGGAAGATGAGCGGACCCGGGGCAAAGCGGCGGCGCGGATTGATGCGCGCATCGCGGGTCGGCGGCAGGGACGCAGCTTTGGGCGCGTAGGTTCGATGTCGGCGCGCAACGTCGCCAAGGCCGCCAGTGGCCAGAGCCGCGCGGCCGTGTTCAAGCGGATCAGGGCAGGGGGTTGCAAGACGCAAAGCTCTCTTGGCAATCAACTCACCTATATCAATGACAAAGCCGTCTACACCTACTCGACCATGACCAATGCGCTGACCGACGCGGCGGTGCTGTCTGAAGATCAGAAGTCCGACATCATTGAGGCTTGGTCCGAGACGTGGCGCGGATCGACCAAGCTCGGGTTTACCTCGCACATGCTTCTGTCGTTCCCGACGGACGTTACTGTCGATCAGGTCCGCGACATTGCGATGGACTGGACCGAACATTTCTTTGAGAGCGGTGAATACGGCGATCAGTGGGATTACGTGCTCGCCGTGCACGACGACCGGGCGCACAAACACGCCCACATCATTCTGAATAATCGGGGCCTCGATCAGGGCACGTGGTTCTCTTGTTGGGCTGAAGGCGTGATGTCGCCACAGCTTATGCGCGAAAAGCAGGCCGAGATTGCGGAAGGCTACGGTGTCATGTTGGACGCCACCACGCGGCTCGAGCGCGGCATCTTCGAGAAACCCGCAGGCCTCGCTGAAATCTACCGCGCCAAAGAAGAGGCACGCTTGCCGCGCGAGATCACCATGACCGCTGAAGAGTCCGCGATCGCACAAGCCCAGGTCGTGGGCTTTGCCAAAGACTACAAAGATTTTGCCGACCTGCTGGACCGCATGGATCAGCGCCATGTCGCCCGCGCCGTGCGCGGCATGGCTGCCAACCTTGGCACAGGCACCCCTTGGAAATTCACCGAAGGAGAGATCGATATGAAGGACATCAAAACCGTCGGTGACGCCATCGACTATTCCGAGCGCACGATTGAGGCGTTGCGGCTGAAAGCCGAAGAGCTGGACGTGTCCGAGCGCGCTGCGTTCGAGGTCAAGGCAGCGCCAGTTATTGCTGACTTGTCGCAGATGGTGCCCGATCCAGAACTGCGGGCTCGGTTTGGCAAGCAGCTCGAAGAACCCTATCCGCCCGGTGCCGGAAACGAGGTGCTGATCGCGGCGCTGCAAGCGGGCAATGTCGACGCTTTGAAAGATGTTCTGGTACAGGCCGACGAGGCGGGCATGGACGGCAATGAGCTGGTGGCGCGGATCACCGCAGGCGGCACCAAGAACTACGGCATGGCGCAAGACTGGGTTGAGCGCGATATGAATGCTGTTCTCAGCAAAGACGGGCTGTCGGTTGATAGCGCGAATGATGAGCAGCTCGATGGGGCCTTGGAGCGCGTCGATGGGGTCATGG
>Ga0307997_10000599_pt1 | contig 16488 bp, 11 predicted proteins | sample Davwhametageno36_FD_203165 | JGI IMG/M metagenome (GOLD analysis project Ga0307997, IMG submission 203165) | Marine microbial communities from Davis Island wharf, Antarctic Ocean - #36 | ecosystem: Environmental > Aquatic > Marine > Unclassified | place: Antarctic Ocean: Davis Island wharf... | reverse complement strand
CGTGGTGGAGGGGGAACGGATGCTCGTCTACCAGCGCTGCAAAGTGGTCACGGCACTCCTCGCATGGAAAAAAGTTAATGAAGTCCACCACAGTCGACATCAGCTCCAGCGGTTTGGTGCAGCGATGTAGACGGTCCCACCCGTAGTCCTGTGCGCAGCCCTGCGTGCCGTATGTCAGAAGCAGTGTTGTCCACAGACATCGCAGCCGCATGGTATATACAGTCTTACGTTGAGGGTAATATGTCGCAGTCCGCCATTCTGTCTGCCTGGTCACCGGATGGGTTTCGTTTCTTCTGCCTTGCCGTCGCACTAAGCGTGCTGACCGTGGAGATGATCAAGAGCGTTGTTGATCTGGTCCCGGGGGAGCTGGTGAACTTTATCGTCTACAACTCCTACGGATTTTTTGTGTTCAACATATGTCTGTACTGTGGACGCACTGTGTATCATCGCAAATTCATGTGGTTTCTGAACGGGTTCCTGTGCAGCGCGGTGTTCATGCTGTGGTACGCCAGCCAGTTTGACATGGGGAAACAGAGTGCACTGCCGGCAGTCTACGGGGTGGAGTTGCTGGTCACCATCGTTATTGGCACAATTGTGCGCAAGTACGAGCATCCCAAACACTACGAGGATCTTGCTAAGTTTCGCGCACAGGTCGTGCCCGTCCAAGTCATTGCGCGAGGACGCGCGCTGGAGCAAAAGACACCACACACCAACGTGACATAGACTCATGCCACTCAGACTGCCCGCACGTCGCGAAGCTTGGCGAGCGCAAGCAGTGACTCGATCACAAACACACAGGAAGAGCTAGCCAGAAGCACGTACTCCTGCAACATGGAAGCATACACCACCCACGCAACAGCACCAACAATGCGCGTGCAGAGCGTCCAGCTGTTCAAGTCACCGGTGCTGCCTGGTACACGCGCCTGCAGGAGCTGCGGCACTGCGGCAACAGTTGAGCACACTGCAGCAAACATGCCAATGTATAGACTGCACGTGCTGCATGTGTCCATGGTTATGGTACATAGGTGTGACTATATGTAGGGTATGGCGACGGTCTGGCACACTCTGGCAGACACGCACATGCACCGATGGGGATGTTGCTTGCTCATACTCCTTGCACCACTCGTACTTGTTGCGCTATTTATCTGGTGGATTTGGCTCCGATTTGCATGAACAGTATAATAGTATCAATAACAAGAGATAAATGAACATCGTCAGGACAGAGTCAATCGTCACAAATAAATTTCGTCTTGCACTCATGTACGAGAGAGCACACGCACAAGTACATCTTACACCAGAAATATGTGTCCAATGCGCTGGGTGGAAACACTTTGGAAACAAAAATAGCAGTATTGAGATTGCACGTTTTGGTCCCATCTGCTGCTGTGATGAAACGTGGCAACGCATACAGTATATACTAAATAAAAATAAAATAACTATGAATTAATCTGATAGTGTTCATCTAAAATTAACGCCAAGCACTTCAACCAAATCAAACGCTCGCGCTCGCTGACCTTGGGCGTCACCTTGGGCGTCACCTTGGGCATCGTTGGCGTGGACGTGGACGTGGACGTAGTGGACATATACGCAGACATGGTGGACATGGACGTGGACACCAGTGTCCGCCATACGCTGACATCAGCGCAATGCAAGGTAGAAGGTCAGGCTAGCAAACGCCAGATGGCTGGTCAAGAGCTGGTATCCTTGCCCAAAGGTAGACCACCTGGATACCCGTGTCAAACGCAGCAGATGCGTCAGAAAAAGTAAACAGTCAACAATAAAATAGTACTCGAACGATTCTACAAGTCCGCGCCACCAGAGTGCGTACAACAATATCACCGTAACATTCAGAGACGTCAGTATTACCCGCCGCTCCCACCGCGGCAGAAACAACGAGTGGTTGTCAGACAGACGCCACACGCGCTCGTCACCCGCATCCACACACAGTAGGATCTCGCCCTTTTTTCGCAGCGCCGTACACTGTATCAGCAGCGCCTGCTCCTCCTGTTGCGCCAACGTCCGGATGTTGGCGCGAGGCATCGCTTCGTGCGTGTACACAAAGTCAAACCCCCAGGTCGGCAGCACCCGGTGCAGCTCTGACACCAGGGTGTGCACCCGTATCTCCGCTCGACAGATAAGTGCGTGGAGAAGGACACCCAACACGTACACCACCATCCAATACGGTACCAGTGGCTGTCCAACAATAATGTACTGTGCAAGGTGCATGACCAGAAACATACACATGTCGTCAACAACTACGCGGTGGCGCAGCAAACTGTACAAGACAAGTCCCGCGCAACAGGTCGCATGCAGCTGTTTGTAAAAGCATGCTGTCTGAATAACACAGTAGTAGATGCTAATCACCATATACAGCAGTGCAAGTCCCAGATGAATCATGTATGGCGGTCTTGAATGCCACAGGATGTACTATAATAGCATTGTGTCTACAGACCAATGCTGCCCACTCAACAAATATTTGGTATTGTTGCTTTGTGCCTGGGTGCCATCGGGTTCAACTTTGCAGTCAACTTTGTTGGTAATTGGGTAGACGGTATTGTCAACAGCTGCGAGCACGGAGCAGGGTTTGATACCAACACCGCAGCATGCGACTGCAGCAACCTGCCGTTCAGCGGCATCAACTGTCAGTTGGATGCCTGTGTTCACGGGCACGCGGTGTACGACTCCCGGAGTCCACATGTTGTGGCGCAACATACGGGGACTCCGTACGGATGCTACTGTCGCAACAAGTACTCCGGCATTCTGTGTGACGAGTGCCATGCAACAGGCGACAAGTGCACGGGACCCTGTGAGTCGGGGTACTACGGTGACCACTGTCAGAACACCTGCTACGCAGAGTTGACAGCAGAGACGCGCTACAGTAGCTCCACAGAAAACTCCACCAACTGCAAAGCATCCGTCATCAGTGGTGGCAAGTGTCGCTACTGCTCCGGGCACGGCACATGTGGTACAGACGGCAACTGCCAGTGTGAGTACGGCTACAGCAACCAGGAGACTAGCTCCAGTGCAAGTGTGGACACGCACCAGTGTGCGAACGTGTGCCCCATGGACAACAAGGGTGTTTTCTGTGGTGATAATGGAGCATGCGTGGACGGGAGGTGCAACTGTGAACCGGGGTCTGCTGGCAACGCGTGCCAGTACACGTGTCCAATGTACGCGCAGAAACCATGTGGTGATGTAGGCACCTGTGTGATGGTCGGCAACAATGCAGTATGCGAGTGTCCCTTCAACTATCGTGGAGATGCCTGCCAGTTTAAGTGTCCCGGCAGCAGCGTCAGCAGCGGCGCCGTCTGCCACGGGCACGGCGTGTGTGGTGACGACGGCAATTGTATGTGTACTGAATACAAAGAACCCGACTGTGCCTGTCCCAACAGCAACGACTGTGTGAACGGCGAGTGCGACAGCGGCGTCTGCAAGTGCAACCCAAACTGGCAGCTGGGCACCGACGACAAGTGCTCCAAGTGTGCACCTAACAAGTTTGGTACAGAATGTACAAAAGTTTGCACAGTGGAGACCTGCAACAACAGGGGGATCTGCAACCAGGACGGCGTCTGCGTCTGCACGCCTGGGTGGGTAGGCGGCAATTGTAACAAGTGTGCAGACAACGTCTACCCAAAATTCTGCGCCGGCTGCGAGCTGCTGGTGACAAAGCTCGACTACGGTGTGGACGACTTCTGCCAAGTGATCGTGACAGAGGACTACTGCAATGATGGCACACCCAACATCTTTTTTGGCACCACGCAGTTTGCGTCCCTGGACGCCGGTCAGCACCCGTGCGTGTGTGACGGCAATTTTGAGTCCGCCTCCAACTGTGCAACGTGCAAAGCAGGGTACTTTGGGGCACAATGCTCGGTGTTTTGCGACGCAGAGACCTGCAATGGTCACGGCGAGTGTGCTCCGGACGGGACCTGCAGCTGCGACGCGGACTACTTTGGATCTCAGTGTGAAAGTACCTGTGGTGGGGAGTGCAGCGGGCATGGACAGTGCATTGCCAACCTGTGGACGGAGACCGCGACCGCGGAGACCGCCTGCCGGTGCGACGCAGGGTACGCTGGGCTCCAGTGCCAGTTCAGCCCACCAAGCATTAACGGTGAGCAGTGTGCCGGCAGAGGGGAGGGAGTACTGAGAACGGTCTCCCACAGCGGTCTCACGTTCGACTGCCACACCGACGCCGACTGTGGTGACTTTTCACACTCACCACCAGTGTTCACCGCGTCACTGACCCTCTCGGAACAGTTTGCCTTCAAGCAGGCGCTGTTCGGGTTGCTCGACGGTCCATACGGACCTGTCTGTCGCATCCAGGCTGTCCCGTCGAATCTCCTTGGTACTAGTGGAGGTGCGGGCAAGCATGCGTTGTCACACTATCCAGCAGACGGTCCAGGACCCTTTTACCACGAGGTGCCGGGTGGGTACCACTACCCGCTGTTCAGCAGCAAAGCAGTGGCGCGCGAGAAGCTGGTGTCGCCCAGCAGGGTAGAGATTGACACCGTTAACGGCAACGTGATCTTGTGGGGGTCAGCGGCACTGCGTACGGATGTCAGCTGCGACCACGTCAAGTCTGAGTTGGAGGCACGCGCGATGGGGTGCGTCTGGCTGACGACTGGCGCGTGTGCCCACTACATGCGCGACGTGGACGCCAACGACTGGTGCTATCAGCGACAGAAGTACATCACAGCACAGTGCAACGACGCTCTCACATGCATCATGCACTGTGACAACAAAATGCTGGGCAACTGCAGCGGGACCGATGCAGCGCAGACTGCCAACGCGTGGGATCGCAAGGCACTGGACCAGGGGGATGCCAGTGTGTTTGACAGATCAGTGTTTGACATTCGAGGCGTGACACCAGACGCGCTGCCAACACAGCTTGAAACCACGTGTGCAAAGGTCAGGACGTGGACCAGACCCACCCGTGCAGCATACAAGCAGTACTTGTGCACCGCGAACGGGAAAACACAGCGCAGCGCCACCGACGGTCCACAGTGCAGGGATGTCACCCCGGAGGACATCAGCAGCTTTGAGGGATTTCTGGTGGGTGGACAAGCGTATCCCACCTACGCGAGCGCGCTTGCCGCAAAACCACTGGACGTGCCCATTGTCAACGGGAACGGATGGGAGTACGCGCCCACCATGACTGTGGAGGAGATGTGTGCAGCTTACGGCAACGGCACCTGTGCACCACCGGTGTTTGTCACGGAGCACAACATGTCCAGCAGGAACTGGAGCGACGCCCAGCCGCAGCATCTCCGCTACACGTTCATGCTCAACTCAGCAGAGCTCGGTCATACCATTGCCTTTGTCCACGGCAACAGGGACGACAGCAAACTGGTGTTCACCCACAGTGGTGGAAAACTGTGGATCAACGGCAAGCCGGGACCAACGCAGTCGCTGAACACCCCACACACCATTCGATTGGACTTTGTGTGGACTGCGGCAACCGCTCAAGTCAACTGCACCGGCGCCGCGTGTCCAGAGATGCCAAAAAATCTGATTGTCCCGCTCAACGGCATGGTGACGGACAACTCCACGCACTCCACCATGCTGGCACTGCAGCTCCACAGCGGCAGTCATGATCATGACTGTGAAGAGGAGTACTCGCGTCGCGCCATGCCACCAGGATGGACCTCTGACAGTACCATTCACGAGCTGTGTAAGCAGAGACAGGGAGTTGACAACAAGGTGGACTGGACAGAGCTGTGTGACCATCACGCACAGTTGAAGGAATCGATGTACGAGACGTACGAGACGTACGAGGAGGCGAAGCAGTGCCACGAAATTTTAAGCAGCGCCAAGGAGAGCTGTACACAGGACAAGCAGAAAGAGCAGTGCGACAAGTGGAAAGAACGCGGGAGACCTACCTGTCCAACAATCTCGACGACAAACCCGCTCGAACATCTGCACGACACCTGCAACAGCAGCGAGTGGGGGAGCTGGTGCGATGCTCTGAAAAGGGATACTCTGCCCGGAACATGCGCCCTGATGCAGTGCGACTGCGACGCGGACACCAACTACGGTGTTGCCGGAGCAGCTTGTGAGCTGAGTTGTCCGGTACACCCAGACACCGGCACCGCGTGTGGGTACCAGGCACCACCGCTGTACCCCTTTGGTGAGTGCCAAGCAAAGGAGGGGACCAGCTACCCCATTACCAGCAAGTGCAACTGTCTGCGGTCCACCGAGAACAACTGCGAGGAGAAGTGCGATGCTGACAACACCCCCGACTGCAACAGCGGAGAGTACGGCAAGCAGCACGTCGACTCGTTTGACTGCTGGGGGTACGAGCACCAGGAGCCCACGGCACCACTCAACATGCTGCCCTACTCGGAGTGCCTGGACTTGCTGGAGCACCACCACGCGGACACCATGACTGTTGACGCGAACATTGGTGTGGGGGACATTGCACTGTGCACGTGGAACAACACCCACTTGCAGTTTGGAGGTACACCACTCAAGAACCTGGCAAGCACGCTAATCACCTCCAAAGAGAAGTGTCGCGTCCACCCGAGTAACACCGTGCCGCAGTACACCAAAGACAGCGGCGACAACGACCGCATGGTGCTCGCTAGTGATGGTGACAGCGTCTACTACCAGTTCACCGCTCTTGAGTCGCTGGACAACTACGACAGCACAGAAGTGGTGGAGATTGACAGCGGCAAATGTACCCTGGAGAGCAGGGACCTTCTGTTGTGTGCAAACAACAATATGAACACTGGACAGAAACAAATGACGATTGGTGGAGACACCTTTGACATGATGGGTGGTACAGTGACCCGACTCTACTCGATCGTGGTGGCGAAACAGGTCATTCCAATGGTGACAGGCACCATCACAATTGGTGAGTGTGAGATGGACACCCTGTCGGGGCGGCGCATGCTGGTCGACTGTCCGTCAGGCACAACTCCCGGCACAACCGCAACCGCAACTGCTGTTGTGCGATTCTACTCCGACGTCCAGAACGCCGCAGGAGAGTATCAGCTATGCAGATCCACCAAAAATAAAACGTACACGGTTTTGACGCAGGAAGAGTGCATGGACAGATGTAACAGAGAAACCAATTTTGAGTGCAACGCCATTTCTTACAACAGTGGCACATCTGCCTGCATCATACATGCAGATTGCCAGATGATTGTTGTGCGACTCTACTCCGACGTCAAGAACGCCGCAGGAGAGTATCAGCTATGCATATCCACCAAATATAAATGGTACACGGGTTTGACGCAGGAAGAAGAGTGCATGGACAGATGTAACAGAGAAACCAATTTTGAGTGCAACGCCATTTCTTACAACAGCGGCATATCTGCCTGCATCATACATGCAGATTGCCAGATGATTGGTGATGTCCCCCCTGATTGGGAATTCGACTCTCGTCTTAAACTCGAGGCATCCCCGGAATCCGACTCTCGTCTTAAACTCGAGGCATCCCCAACACTCGTAGCCACCGTCGCAGAGGACCAATTGGTGGAGATTATGGAACGCATGGAATTGGTGGAGACAAAAATGTGGCTCGACACAACCGAGTTAACCAATACAATTTTGCCCTACGGTGTGCCGGTACCCTCCTTTGGCACACATCTGTGGGTCGGACAGGAGGTACAATTAGAAAACACCAGCCAAACAAAAGTGTGGAGCATGGATATCTCCGATTCTGTGCTGCCAGTGCTGCCAGTGCTGCCAGTGCTGACAGCACTGTTATGTGGCACTGTTAACACCACAGCATGTGTAGCAGTCCTGGATCACACTGCTACCACCATTCGAACTACAGAACAGGTTCAAAACCCATCTATACTCTACACAAACGTACAGACAGCACGGGTTATGGTGGAAGTAACCAGCAAGTTCTGGAACAAAGTGACGGTGGACCCAACATGTACATTGAACAAGTTTGGTTCGGTGAACAACGGCAACGGGATTGTCATTGAGACGGGTACTGGGTGGTGTACCATTCTATCCGAGGGTGAACTTGACGCAAGCACACTGCCATGTGATGGGAAAGTGGGAGAGAGGCGGAAGATCACTACGTTCAGCGTGCAGGGGGTCCAGGCAGGAGACCTGATCGTTGCAGACGCGGAGTCTGGTACCATCATTGCAGTGGCTGACCGCGTGCTGGCTGTCGGCATTACGGCTGGTAATCAAATACTACATTTTGTACACCCTGCGAGCAAACTGGTAGTGAGTGGCACCATGCAGGAAACGCAGTTCTATGTGGAGGATGTGGTGAACACCGGCGTGAACACCGGCGTGAACACCGGCGTGAACACCGGCGTGAGTGTGGGTGATTCCATTGCACAGGCGGGGTGCAGCGGCACTATGCTGACGGCAACTCGCGCTCTGACATCAGGATGTGCTGATGGCAGGGCAGTCAATGGACACGTCTACAATGTGTCCATCAAACACTTGTACGTGGTACCGCTCGCGCAACCCGTTACACAGCTGCCACAGATGGATAATGGGTGTGAACTGTTTGGGGGGACCACGCTCAACGTTGTCTGCAGCGAAGTACAGACGGAGGAGCTGGTGTTTGAAACAGACGTTACCATCACCGACAGGCAGCCCAAACAGTACAGACACACCTTTGAAAACACACAGGTCGTCGGTGCCATGGGTGACATTGTGAAACAAGACGGCGCTGTCATTGGACTGGTGGCACAAAACGACGGAACATTGGTACTTGAGGTGAACACAAACACAACTGGCAACGTTCTCATTGGAAATTCAGAACAAATCATTATTGAGATTCAAAAGTATAACCCGGTCCACGTTGTGGGAGACTCCAGCATCTGCACCTCCATTGGGACCTCCAGTGGGACCGCAATGACGTGGGGCAGCAGCGAAACAAGCACAGACATCGTAAGTGCCCCTACCGCGCCAAACACAGTGCGCAGCGCCAAAGCAGACTGTCGAGCAATGTTGGAGCACCATCCGGCAACCAAGCTCACAATAGACGGCACCGGCATCTGCTCGTACGACGCGACGCGCGTTGTCTGGTCCGACAAGAACGTTGGTAATCTCATAGGGAGTCTGGTGACAACACTGGCAGAGTGCGAGGAGTATTTGTCCTACCATCGGGCACAGGTGCTGACCCTGGGTACCACTACCAAGATCTGCTCACAAAATCGCACGCACGTCGCGTGGGGCACCAAGAACATCGGGTCGGTGGTCGGTAAGCCCGCCTGCAACGTGGCACTCAAAATTAGCAAGTGCGAGGGAGGATCGTGCACCTGCATGACACCCAACACCGCACACTTCTACAAGCAGACGACCTCCATCACAGGAGCAACAGTGCGGCTGCGCCAGCAGCGCTACTTTGGCAAGCACAAGCGCATCAACATGATGCAGGGTCCAGAGCCGTACCTGCTCCACCACGTCAAGTACCAAGGAAATCCGATTGCTGACTGGCAGTCTGCCTACGCGGTGTGGATTCAGAGCAAGGACGACTTCACCTGCTCCAACCCAACCTACGCCAAGACAGGCGAGGCGTGCGGAGCCAACGTCATGTGCAGCGATCACGGCACAATATGTGTCGAGAGCATGTGCCAGGCAGAGTCTGGGCAGGGCACTGACGAGTACATTGGGCAGTACACGTACCGACAGTGTCTGGTGGATAACCTGCTGCTCAGCAGCATGCAGGGGACCTCCGCCTACATGGGTCCATTGTGCAACAACCAGTGCCCAGAAATGACCGACTACGGTGCTCCGTGCGCAGGGCACGGCGTGTGCTCGCAGACGGGGGTGTGCTCCTGCGACATTGCGAGTACCATGGTGCAGTACTCACACAACACGCGCAAGGTGATCAACAACGAAGCAGGAGAGACCGTACTCGCCCTGGCAGGGACCTCCCTCACCATGGAGGAGCGCACTGGGTGGCGCGGCGACGGGTGTGAGCGCAAGTGCTTGGGACACGACGCAGTGCACGAGGACATGTCCGGCATCTGCACTGGACATGGGCAGTGCCTGACCGACACGGCGTGCCGCTGTGAGGTCGGGTTCACCGGAGACATGTGCCAGCTGCAGTGTCCCAACACCAGAAACATCACGCACACGTCGTGCAGTGGACACGGGACCTGCCATCCGGTGACGATTAACGCGAAGGTGAGTGACAGTACCGATGATTCGGAGCTGCTCAGTGCGACGACAACGGCACTGAACACTTGGATAGCACAGTGCACCACAGCTCCAGCCTCACTCACCATGCTCGCGTGGGACGACAAGTTCCTGTCCGCTGAAAAGTTTTACAGTCCAATCGACCACACGGGCACCGGGTGCGTGACTGCCACGGGTGCGCGGGTACACGGAACCTCTTGTGACACAACCAACTACCCTCTGCAGGTGTATCACACCGGAAGCACCGCACATTTGGACTACACTGGTAGCCACGTGCGTGGTGGTCCTGACTGCGTGTCCACCATGCTGACCAACGTAGACGGCGTGCGTCCACAAATCACGCTGACCAGGAAAGTGGACACGCAGACAAAATGCACAGAAAGGGTGGAGTTGTATCAAGTCTGTGACGTCATGAACAAAGAGCAGATCCAGTGTGGTGCCTGCGCCTGTCGGTCCCACCCGTCGTACGGGTTCTGGGGGGCACTCGACTGTCGCACCTGCCAGACGGGATGGGGCGACACGAACTGCCTGGATAAGTGTCCCGGGTACGACGGAGCAGACATTGGCACCATTTGCAATGGGATTGGGACCTGTACATGGGGATCAAAGGGTGGTGAGGGTGAGGAGTTCCTGTCACCCACCTGTGTGTGTGGAGATGATCCTAACAAAGACAACGGCTACCTCCAATGCCAGCTGGAGGTCCAGGGGGACCTGGAGACGACAACACTGGGACCCAACTGGGACAAAAAGGGTGGTAACAACACCTGCACTTGCAACCAGGGATATGGTGGCATGAAATGCATGGATGCGGCGCGCACCTGCATGTTTGGGGCTGCAAACGCTGCAAATGTCTGCGAGTGTCCTCATTTGACGTTGAATCCTCTGCAGGGATGCTGCAAATATCTAATGATCATGGACCCCAAAGCAGGTTTGTTGCCCGGGTTCATCACCGAAACAATGGTCTACAGAAATACATTTGAAGACATGTCGTCCTACACACAGGATCTCCTGCGAGCCAGGTGCTTGGCAACGCCTGAGTACAAAGTTAATGATGGCTATGAGAGGAATGAACCTGATTCTACACAATATGCGGGTTACTGGAACAACATTGGCACTATTTGTTCGGACAGCATATTATCTGTCAAACCTGCTGCCTATACTATCTCAAACACTGTGTGTGAAGTGCCAATCACGTCAAAAGCTGGCTGTGATCGTGCCATGGAATGGTTAAGTGACGATATGAATAAGGAATACACAAGTGGAAGTGACTGGACATGGGAGGGAGCTAATTCTCCCAGCAAATGTTTTCTCAAATCGGATGGAACTTTTTTCTTCAACCCTGCTGCAAGTGGCTCCGGTGATTGTAGCAGTGGTAGCGCAATTGGTTGCATTTGCCCACAGCCTGGACTCTCGCTCACTTGTAACTGTCCCAATCCATTCACAACTGCTGAGTGTGAAGAGTGTCCAAACGCTAAGTATAACAGCCAACCGGGCGGATTACTGTCTGATTGTAAGGAATGCCCTGCTGGATATAAACTGAATGGGAACACCTGCATTCCCTGTGAAGCTGGTACATTCAATGATGTTGCAGGGCATACATCCTGTGCACAATGTCCTGCTGGTGAATATTCAAAACGTGCAAGTGTGGAATGCACGGAATGTACTCCATCAGAAAAGTCGAACGCGGATCACACTGATTGTGATTCGTGTCCAGCTGGGAAGTTTGCTGGTTTTAATGTTGGCACAATCTGTATACCGTGTCCATTAGGGACTAAAAGTAAAAGCTGCACAGATGACTCCGTAGAGGATTGTTGGGGTTGTGAATACTGTGATCCGGGCACGGAACAGGATAAGGAACATGGTGATTCATGTGTAGAGTGTACAGCAGGGAAAGCGCGAGCTGGTGATTCAAGTGTACAATGTCAGGATTGTCCATGGGGCTCTGTCTCTGCTAAAAAGGCAGCGTCGTGTTCAGCATGTGCTGCGGGCACGTATGCAGAATATTCGGGTTCAACGTCGTGTTCAGCATGTGCTGTGGGCACGTATGTGGCTGATAGTGGTAGTAATGAGTGTAGTGATTGTCCTAAGGGCTATTCTCAGGTTGACAAAGGGGAAACGGCGTGTACACCATGTGACGCAGGCAAGTCTCAGGCTAGCAAAGGGAAAACGGCGTGTACACCATGTACTGGTGAACATCTATACCAAGGTGGTACGGGGCAATCCTCCTGTAATGTGTGTTCTGATTCGGATCGTATTGTAAATACAGAAAAAACATCATGTGATAGATGTCCACAAGGATACGTGGTTAACGACAAACGCACAAAATGTGATGCATGTCCGGCAGGAAAAAGAGGAGGTGAGTCAGATGGTGTAAATACTTGTGATTGCTGCCCCATTGGTAAATACCTTGATTCCGTCGGGTCAAGTGATAATTGTAAACAGTGTGTATCCGCGCCTTGGTCAGGGTGTTCATTATGTGCCCTTGGGGGGTCGTGTGGCTCTTATGATACTGGATGTGGATATCCCCGTACATTTGGGAGTCCATACTGGAATGACTGCTGTGGTGCAACATAATGACTAATACAAAATACTGTTGATACTGAGCGTGGCAGATGTGCGCATTAGACATACGCTGCTAATACAATATAGAAAAAATCCTTAGGAACAAGCATTAACTCCCCACACCGCAAGTATCCACCGTTGTATCCACAGTTGAACAGGTACTAGTATCCACGACCGGATACATGTGGAACCATTGGAACCATTGGAACCATTGACAAGAGGGACAAAAACCAATAGTGGCATGCGTACAACTCGCGTCTTTTTTTGCTATACTCTTGAGAGTCCACAATAGAGTCCACAATAGAGTCCACAATGTCGCGACATAAAAAAAAAAGTAGTATATATAAGAGATCATGTATGTAAAAATGTCGTTCTCTACTCTCGGCTGTTTACGTGTCATGAACACTTCCGTTACCCCGGTCCCAGCCTATGCTGGGGGCGTCTCCGTATGTGGTCTTGAGAGTGGTTCTGCCATCATTAGCAAAGAGGCAACCATGATCTACCGCCAGTTCCACAACGACAACAACGCATGGGTGGCAATCACCAATCACCATGTCGTTGGTGGCGCCAACACCGTCATGTGCAACTTCCACTACAATCTGACTCCCTTCCCAGCACAAGTGTACAAAATTAACCCCACCAACGATCTTGCACTTCTGCTCATCCAGAAACCCATCGAACTCATGGAGCACCACGAGGACGAGTACATGGTGCAGGGATCTCCGCTGACCGACGTGATCGGTGCGGCGGTCCGACTGGTCGGTTATCCTCTCGGCACCGAGTGTCAGACCGTGTCAAACGGACACATCATTTCGTTCAACACCGTCGAGGGCAACATGGTCTACTTCAGCGACGCGCTCTGCAATCCTGGAAACTCGGGTGGACCCATGCTGGACTGCGAGGGAAATCTTCTTGGTATTAACACTGCCATCATGAACCCGGGGAACGTTGTCACCTTGTCCAAACCCTGGACGACCGTCAAGTCGCTGTTCACCTACATGAAGCACGAGCAGCACATCGCGTTCACAAGTCTACAGCTGGCACCACAGCAGGAGTTCGACCTGCGTGGACGCTACACGACGCAACTGCACCCAGACGAGCTGGCAGCACGATGGGACAGACATGACTGTGGTCACGGACTGTCGTTTGCCGACTGGTTCGTGCAGCACGCGCACAACAAACCAAAGGATCTCCGCCCCATTCTGCAGGGCATGGAGATGGAGCCGTGCCCCTGCGCGTGCTCCGTTGACTGTGGCTGTGCCAGCGCTCGGAGCGGCGCTCCGAGCGACGCCGCTCCAAGCGCGAGCATGGGCGCGAGCATGGGGCTGGTCAGTCACTTGGGACCAGAACTCATCGTGTTCGACAAATACTTCCAGACAACACCCACCACGCACAACAACAGCGCCATTCAGATGGTGTACCCTGCCATGCGAGGGAAAACCGGTGTCATGATCTCGCACGTCGAGAGTCACGAACCTGTCCAATTGGGTGATATTCTGGTCAGCGTTGCAGGGGCGAGCGTTGACAGTTACGGTCGACTACCAAACGGCACACCCTACTTTACCGGATTCAAACACCAACCGTCCTCCGCCGTCAACTTGCAGGTGGCGCGTGAAGGCGAGTCGGAGCTGTGCACGGTGGTGTACACCTACGGACGCGTCCAGGCGTGCAATCTTCCGCTGATCCACGCACAGGCACTCACGCCGTTCGCCGCGCACCCCAACGTCATGCTGGGTGGTGTCAGCGTGGCACAGATGACGGGAGACCAGGCAAGACAGTTTGGACACTCACAGTACTTGGAGGCACCGCTCCACAACGAGCTGGTGTTCGTTGTCAACAGCGTGCATCCAGGATCCAACGAGTGGGTCGTGCATCGCATTGCACCGGGAAATTTGATGACGCACATCAACTTCAAACCACTCAGTGCCTACGGTGCGTCCGACGAACAACTCTGGGACTGGGTCAAACAGGAAATGACAGGAGAGGGCGTGCGACACATCACCGTCACCTACAAGTGTACCAATATGGAAGGGAGTGTCAGAGAGGTCCACGAGGTCTACGCAGTGGACAACACGGTCAACACGTCCACGTAGCGGAACCGACTCTTGCGCCCATTCTTGTCCTCTGGGTCAAGACGATCCACCACCACGTTCACAAAGCGCTCGGCACGCTCGGCACGCTCGGCACGCTGTGGACGCTGTGGAGCGGGCGTGCGCCAGACAACATTATGCTTGTCCATATGTTTAAATAATTGCATGGGGTCACTCATCCGTGCTGTACAAAAAATACAAGAATACATTTTCTTTTCATATCAACAGTGAATATATATATACTCTACCACAGGTTGACCATAGTTCTACCACAGGTTGACCACAGTTCTACCACAGTTCTACCACAGTGAGACCAACGCGGCAAAAATTCCACCAACAACCAACACGTCCACCACATACGGCAGCATGTGTCCTGTGACTATCTTGACGCCACTAAACCCCACACACAATGCCACACAGATAAGCAGAAACACCCCGGCATAAATCAAGACCGTCGTCATCAGTCCCTCTACTAGGCTGCTCAGCACATGCAGCATTTCCCTAGTCCTGGACCCCTATATACACGGCGCCCAACGAGCTTAAGATGGCGTATTACATGGCGCTCCCGGTCCTCTACTTTGGGTCCCAGTTTGCCGCCACGCGCGCCATGCACGCTGCCTCCGACTGGTTTGCAGACTGTGCACCGCTCCAGGACCAGTCCGCGGTGGTGGTCACAACAGCACAGTCCATTCTCAAAGCATACAGCACCATGGCAGCTACCCATCCGGCATTTGCGACCAAGGAACACTTGGAGCGCGTGGTTCACTCACTAGTGTACACGGCGAGCAAAGCGCGGGGTCTCAACCAGCGGTGGCAACAGCAGTGGCGACTCCTGCGCACAGACTTTGCAGCCACCAACCAACATCTGCACAACTGCATTCAGCAGACAGAGCAGTGCATTCGGATGTTTCGAGAGGTCGTGCAGCTCACCCCTTGCGCCACAGGAGCAACAGCGTCACTGCCGACGTCATCAGAGACGCAACCGCCACGTACAGCGTCAAACTAACGCGATTCATGATGTGCTCGATTGCCAAGTCGCGCTCAAAGTCAAACTGACGCGGATCGCGCCGATCGCGCCGATCACGCCGATCACGCCGATCACCCTCGTTGTCAGACGGATCCATATTACGGGGTGACGGTCGCCCCTATATACTATATACGAGTAGTCTCCAGAAAATAAGACAACTGGACCAAAGCGTCAGCAATATCGTCCTTTTTCTTAAAGTCCAGCTGCACGCGGGGAAACAACCGCCGCGCAAGAGCCACGTGCGCCTTCTTATTTGCGGCGTGCTTGCCCATAGTGGTCTTGAAGTGACGCTTGACGCGCTGTGGAGCAATCCGGACGGTTTTGTCCCAGTGGAGACCGCGGATTGTATTGGCAATGGTCTTCATGCAGCTCCGCATTTGAATCTCAACCAACACCTTGTCGGCGTCGTCAAAAAAACCAGTGTCCGACAGACGTTTGACATGCAAAGCATAGTCCGTCTTCTCAGCACCAGCGTACGACAGCAGCTCCAGCACCCCCACGTCCACAACACCGTCAATCCAGCGCGCAAACCCAAAGTGGCGCGTACCTACATCAATAGATAAAATATGCATGCTTTTTGTATATGTGTACACCCTTTATACCTACAATACCTACAGGACAGGTTCAGCAGCCGGAGGGTGGAACAAATAGTTTTTCACTCATAAACACCTTGGACTTGTTGGACTTGTCGGG
>Ga0307997_10000597_pt1 | contig 16522 bp, 25 predicted proteins | sample Davwhametageno36_FD_203165 | JGI IMG/M metagenome (GOLD analysis project Ga0307997, IMG submission 203165) | Marine microbial communities from Davis Island wharf, Antarctic Ocean - #36 | ecosystem: Environmental > Aquatic > Marine > Unclassified | place: Antarctic Ocean: Davis Island wharf... | reverse complement strand
CATACGGTGATGATAATTTTGACCTAGGCAACCACGGCATGGAACTAGACAAAGATGATGATGGAGACAAAGAAGGGTTTAAACAAAAATCAATATTTGACCAACTAGGTAAAATAATAGACAGTCAATCTAATCCTACACCACTAAACACTGTTAAAACTGATGACGGAGAAACCATTGAAGTGGATTCTAACCAAGCACACGAATTGCGCAAACTATTACGTGCAGAAGGCATGAAGCCACAGATGAAAATGCGCTTCACAAGAGATTTACAACAAAGCAAGCATTTACATGATTTTATAGATAGTAAAGACTATCATAAGATCGGTTCTGTCTTTATGCAAAAGTACATGTAATATGCAGATGAACTTCTTACAAAATTTAGAAGAAGCGAGAATGACCCGCAATGATCAGAATGTTAAAGTTCTGACATATGCAGATTGTTGTGAAAGGCTGTATCTTTCACTAATCATTTTAGAACTGTTAAAGAACTTTCCTAACGCAACCAATGTAGTTAGGGGCTATGCTAGTAAAACATTGTCTGTGAATTATGAACGTTTTAAAATGAACAGTACCGACTTGTATAACTTCATTTATTTTGTTACAGGTGACGAACGTGCAATAGGAAAATTAAAAAATCCAGGAGCAGCGATGCGGTCACGAGCATCAACAACTCTTCCGGTGGATGGTGTGAAATCGTATTTAAGATCAATAAGCAGCGGTGCTACTAATAATCCGACACAGCTCTTTGTAAGGTTAGAAAATGTTCTTAACGTTACAAATACGGATTATAAAACTATTAGACGTAACGTAACAAACTGGAACGATTTAACATCTGATAAGAAAAGAGTTGTTGTAACTAAACTACTATACGCTACTAGAGCCAAACTAAGAAGCAGTGATATTATTGACGACTTAGAAAAGTTTACAAGTCAACGTGACCTAGAAAGTAATTGGGTTAATGATAACGAACCAACAATTAGTATTCCTGATATTAGTGCTGGCAGTAGAGACTATGTGTTTTATAGGTATCTTGTAGGGCCTGAGAATATTATGCTTGTAAAAGGCTTCTTAGAACTAGCGGCACAAGGCAAACCTATACCAAGTAACATGGTTAAAGCCATGCGTCCAGCAATAGCAGCACTAGATGATGTAGTTAGAGCAGGACCTAGTTACATTAGTATGTTTAAGTCCATCCGAAATCGAGCCAAAAAGACCTTAAAGTAACATTTTTTTCCTTGTAGGCTAAATACAATATAAGAAATTAATAATGATTTCTGAAAACACTCTGGAGCAGAGTGTGCTATTTATGAAACAGGAGAAATAAAATGGCAGCATTAGACGCAGGTTTGGACATTGATCGCATTCACGGTTCAACAAATTTTGTAGCAGATACACTTTACAGTGTAACACAAACAGCAGCATACTTGATTCAAGTATTTGAAGATGACGGCTCAACAGCTATCAACTTAACAGCCCAAGACGGTGGCGACGGCACAACAGGTGTTAGTGGTCAGTTAATTGAAGCGATTGTACGTGAGTGTCAACCACTTATGTATATGGCAGCACCATCAGGTGATACTAACGCAATCTACATGATTGTTGACAATCACGCTGTAGACGCAGCTACACTACAAGCACGTATCCGTAACTTAGGTGCGACTAGTAGCAACCAACGTAACTTCGTTTCTAGTGATGGTGATGGTACTACAACTACTATTGACATCGGTGGAACAACTGTTACACTTGGTACAGCAATTACAGTAGCTTAATAGGCACTTTAGTAAAGGGCCTTTAGGGGCCCTTTACACTATATAAGCTATTAACACAGGAGATAAAAAATGGCAACATATGATTTTACACCAGGAAATGGTGGAGCAAACGCAGTAGGCACATTAGAAACTACTGGTTCAGTACAAATGTTCGTTATCGGATGTGACAGTGCTTCAGACGGTACAGACGATGCACCGGTTGATCTACGTGCAGTAGACGCAGTACATGGTTCACTATACGATTTAATTTTACGTGAACTACAACCTCTAATGGCACATGCTATTAACGATAATTCAGGCGTAATGAGTGTATTGATGGATTCATCTAGCAACACACCAGCAACAATTGCAGCACGTTTAGCAAACTTGAGCGGACTTGGTTCTGACACAACAGTATCAGTAGCTGCTAGTTTTGCAGTAACGGCTTAATAAATTCTAACTACCTTAGAATCGTGAAGTTGTAAAAGGCGTCACACTAAAGAGTCACTTTTTTAAGTGGCTCTTTTTTTATGACTTAAATAGATGCATGAGAGTAACGATAACCACAGTAGTTGATATTACAGAAACCAATGCTAGAAGAGACGATCCAGCATTACATAAACAACAGCAATCAAATTATTTGACCTTGTTGCAAACTGTGGGGTTACGGGTTCAGCCCACTCCAATTGGGTGCAATTCTTTTGTAGGAGATATAAGCGGCTACGGCTTTGGAACTTCTATTGCAGACAAGCAACGGTATTGGGTATTTGAATTTACGTATGATTATGTAGGCGGACTTTCTGAAGAGATGCTTATGGACGACTTTGACCTTGTACCAATTGTCACACAGTTAACTGATACAGCAACAATTTCAAACGGAGCATTTAGGACTAAGCACAAAACTGATTGTAATATTATATTTAAACTGTCTGATAACTAGCCTCAGGTAATAGTATAAATAAACGTACTACACATTGTAGTAAGGCAAATATTACAGCACATTAGGTACACTTAGGCCCCTTGCACGAGACAACGCAACGGAGAGAAATAATGGCAACTGCCTTAGAAAAGAAGAATTTAGAAGCACATGTTGACCTATGTCAACAGAGATATGAAAACTTAGAAAACCGCCTAAACGCAGTTGAAAAGAAGCTACATCATGTGCATCAAGACATACAAGCTGGAAATAAGTCTATGATTAAAGTAATCATAGGAGCAACAGGTACTATTGTTGCAGGTTTATTGTCCACCATTGTCGTTCTCTTAATCAACTTCACCTAGAAACACTAAATAAGTGTATGTTATTAAGAGAACTTACATATCCCCTTACCGAAGCTCAATTAGAAGCTAAGATCAACGCGGCTATCATTGCAATTAAGTCTGATGGTAGTATGTGGCGCAAAGTTAAACAAGGTTCTATAAACAGTCCTGCGTTAAAAACTATTCAAACTGCCCTAACCCAATTAGGATTTCCTGCAAAAGCTGATGGCTGGTTTGGTCCAGGCACAGCAAAGGCAGTAAGAGACTTCCAAACATCAAAAGGCCTTAAGCCAGATGGAGACCCAGGACCTAACACACTTAAAGCAATGGCAAATGCTGTTGGCGGTGGCAGAGGCAAGTCAGTTGAGAAACCTGGCGAAAGACAAGCATACTTAGATAAGAATAAAGAAACTCCGGTAGCGCAAGCAGGGCCAGAAGTTACAGTAGCACCGGGCACAGGAAAAGATGGACCTGCAGGTGGAGCAAAACCTATTGCTGATTTTAAAGGTGCTGACACAGCTGAAAAAGTTGTTGCAGTTGTTGATAATGCATTAACAATAGCAAGAGAAAAAAATGATCCTAAGGAAATAGCACAAATTATTGCCGCAGGTGATGCAAACTTTAATAATGTTGCTGGGCCAGGTGAAAGAGCAGACAGAGCAACAGCAATTATTTCAAAACTTACACCCATTGAACTAGAAAACCCTGTAATTAAATCAGCAGTAGCTGCTCAACAATTACAGGTAGACCTAAAAGAAATGGATCCCGAAGAGGCTCTAAGAAAGTTTGTACAATCAAGGTATGCATTTGTAATTCCGGAACGTTTTAGAGGCAAAGCAACTGCCCAACAAAAATTTGAAGCTATGGTTAGAGCAGCACAAGACGAACAAATGATGAGTGCGTTTGTAGAACCAAACAAAGCAACTGAAATAATACAAGACGAAATAAAGAAAATAGAATCTGATCCTATGTCAGCAACCAATCAAGACAAGGATAGAACTAATACAGACAAAATGCCTGCAGGTGCAAATAGTAAATCTCCAACTGGCGACTTTGATGGCCCAGGCAACATGACACAACCTAACGCCGGTGATGATAGTGGCATGACTAGTTCAAATACTGACAACACAGTTAGCAAAAAAACACCAACAGAAATTAAAACTGATGTTGAAATTAACGATTTTAAAGCAGCAGTAGATGATGCACCAGAAACTGAGAAACCTGTTGTGGGCGGCATGACACAAGAAGTAAATAGCGCAGTTCAAATACTAGGCGGAGATTTATCTACAAGCAATTTAGAGAAACTTGTTGTCATAATAGAAAAGCAAAGCACTAAACCAATACTACAAAAAATAATCGGTAGACGATTAGAAAAACTTTACAGCAAAGATGACCTTGCAGACCTAGAGGGCATTGAAGGTGACGAACTAGAAGCAGCTAAGATGCTTGTACAACTTAAAGTAGCACTAATGGATGGTACGGCAACAAACTTTGTTTATAACCCAGCAAGCGCAACTGCTACAAGTAGCGGAGAACTACCAACAGGCCCAGGCGGAGACGAACCATTACCAACAGGTAGCGGACGAGGCGATGGCAGTGCAGAAGTAGCTCAAAGACGCAGAGATGCTACAACAGGTACTACTAATACAGCAGGTACAACAGGTAGCGGACGAGGCGATGGCAGTGCAGAAGTAGCTCAAAGACGCAGAGAACGTGCAGTATTAGTAAGCACAGTTGAACAACTTTACCTTTCAATGAAGGGCGGTACTGGTATTGGTACATCAAAGAATAAGTTAAACCGACAGTTGAAAAAGATTAAAGACGAAGCACAATATAATTTTGTTGCGAGCGAATATAAAAAAGAATACGATGCTGAGTTGTTTGATCACTTCTATGATGAAATGAGCGACAGGAACATCAAGAAATATGTAGCACCAGAAATGGAACGTCTTGGTATAGAAATGCCTGAGCGCAGTGAGTTTGAAAGTTTTACATACGAAAGTATTTTAGACGGCCTAGATAATCTTGTTAACGAAAGACAAGTATGGGCAAAGGCAGGATCAAAAGTAGTACGCAAGTATCGTTGCATGAGTGGCAGACGCAAAGGTAGAGTAGTCGGAACACCCGGACAATGTTTTGCAGCACCGGATATTAAAAAACGTATTTTATTAAAAAAGACAAAGGCACGTTTAGGAAATAGAATGACTAAAAAGGCCAAACGTACTAAAAGAACTAATCCTGCTTCTAAAAGAGTAGCACAAATGAATAAGTCGTCAAGATGATAGTATTAGAAGTATTAGAAGAAGGCGCAACTCGTGTGTGGAGTAGATCCGGCGGCAAGCAGACTCGTAAGTTTAGGTGTCAGTTTGGTGCTAGAAAAGGACAAGTTAGAGCAAGTCCAGCGGCATGTAATGCGCCAATTAATGTAAAGAAAAGTGTTGGTCTAAAGCAAACAAAAGCAAAACGATCAAGCACAATGAAAGTTAAGTCAGCGATATCAAAAAGAGCAAACCCAGCAAGTGTTCGCTTGAAGAGGTTAAACACACCAAGTAAGACACCCTTTGGAAGGAAGAAGTTTAAATGAGAATGCACGAATTATTAGAAAACGAGTTAGATGTAATGTCAGCTGACGATAAGCAAGTAACATTAAAGGATCCTAAGACAGGGATTGAAACTAAAGTTCCAAGAGATCCAAAAAAACCAGGTGTTATACAAAAAGACCCAAGCGATGCAAGCGGAAAACGTTTTGTAATTAATCCAGGGCAAAACGGCGAAGTTGACAAGGGCATTCAGCCAGGAGCTAAAGTAGTTATGAAGGCACCGATGTAACAACATGAAAATGAATGAGCTCATAAATTCATTTGAAATATTTACAACCAACGAAGAAAAAGATTTGTTGGGCAAGATCGACGCGAGACCGCATCCGATCAGCTCATATACAGAAAGAGAACAAACCATAATTAATAACATGGTGAAGAAAAGTTTAGTAAGTAAAGTACGCGACAGAGATCTCTTTTTGGTTATGAGAAATGATTGACGAAAATTTATTAAAACAACTTGAAGAAATAGTAAACAGTGTTGATTTAACTGTTATCCCGTATCAACGAGGTAACAGCATACGAATTAAACATTTTGTGATACGTAAAAGCAAACATGGTTATCTAATATATGATAGTCAGGCTAATAAGCAAGTAACTAGTTACTACAGTAAAGCTGCGGCAGTAGCCCATGTTTATTGTAATGTTAATAGGATACAGGATCATGATAGAATAAAGAGATTAGATGACACATTAAGTAAACATCACGTTGATAGTCTTTTTTATAAGAATACTGTACAGACAACTAAAGATGAATTAAAAAGATCAGTAGCAGAACTTAGACTAGATATTGCGCTACATGATACCCAAGATGCTAAAGACCAATTAGAGTATTACATTCTAGGTTAATTGGCTAAATAACTATAACAGCATATTAAAACATTAGGAAGAGCCCGATGAACATTAGAGAAATTAACAAACCCATGACAGCAGCTTCATTGAACGAAAGCCTTGCTAAAAGATTTGGAAAAAAGATTAACCTAGAAGCTTTTACTTTAGAGCAACTAGAGGACGCTCGTAATAGAGTACGTACAACATTAAGTCAATATGAGACTAATGAAAGTTTTGACGCAGTGCATGATGAAAAATATCAAAAGAATAAACTCTTCCTTGATGTTCTTAATGCCGCAGTGTTAGAAGCAGACGTAAACGAAGGCGAAGTGCCTGCAGCACTAAAAGCATATCAAGATAAGAAAGCAGGCAAGAAGCCAGCAGATAAGAAAGCAGGCAAGAAGCCAGCAGATAAGAAGCCAAAAGACGGCAAGATGCCAATGGATGACAATGGCACACCAGGTGACAAGTCAGACGATAAGCCAGCTTTCCTTAAAAAGAAAAATGAATCAAAGAATATAGATGAAGGTAAAGCAATTATTAACAATTACTTTACTTCGCTACTAGAAGGTGCAGAAGACAAAGCTGAGCTAGTAATGGCATCCAAGGACATGGTTGATCGTGTTACAGGTTGGATGGAAGACACAGCAGAAATGCAAGCTGAATCTATGCTAGAACTAGGTGATGCTATCCGTGACGAAATGGGTCAAGCAGAATCAGAAACGTTTATTGGTACAGTTAAGCCAGCATTAGAAAGTTTATACACAGCACTAGAAAGCACAAGAGCAGCACTTACTAACGGTGTAGCACAGATAACTGGTGAAGGCGGAGTACCTACTCCAATGGGTGATGAAGAGCCAGCTATGGACGCAGGCATGGACGCTGAAATGGAACCAACTATTGATGCTGAAGATGACTTCGGCGGCAGTGAAGCTGCGGTAGGTGGCGAAGCAGAAGCTGGACGTGAAAAGCGTGAAAGTAAAATTGCAAAAAAGAAAATGATCGAAACTAGTCGCAGACTAGGTACAATTCTTTCAACTAGTAAATAGAGATCAGACATGAGAGTGTCTGATATCATATTAGAAGAACCCAATCTTATAGCAAGTCAACTTGTACAGGTATTAAGAACTGTTATTAACAGTGCTGATCAAAACAAGCAAAGTGTATACCTACATTTTACTAAACCTAACAGGGAAGAAATAAGAACAGGTTCTAAGAATCTTGATCTCAATAAACTCATGCAGAATGTAGGCGGCGAACAATTTGACTACGGTACATTTAAAGCTGCTTACGATACCGATGCAAGAGTTAAAACAATGGTAAACAATTTTAACGAAAAAGGCATAGAACCTAAAACAGCAACAGTTGCTAGAACAGGTGATGCTCCTCAACAAGACGCTGAGGGTGATAAAGTTGGTGCCATGGCTAAGTCAGCAACTGACTTAGGCGATAAACTCTAAAAAAACTTCTTGACACTACTGTAAACTTATGTTATACTATGTGTAACTTATGGAGTATACTTATGACAGAACGAACTGATGAACAGATCATCACACAAATCAAAGAACTAATTGTAGAACAAGTTCAGCCAGCAGTAGCAGGACACGGCGGAAACATTGAGTTCCTATCGTATGCAGACGGCGCCTTACTGTTAGAACTACAAGGTGCGTGTTCAGGATGTGCAGGATCAACGGCAACACTAAAGTATGGTGTTGAACAGATGGTTAAACACTTTGTACCAGAAGTAACGTCAGTTGAAGCACAAGACGGCTTTAGTGAAGTAGATCCATATTATAGTGGCGGCATGGATAGTTGGGATATGATTCCTATGAACCAAGACGGACTTGATTATGAGTAGTTTAATTATGTCCAAGTACGACTATCAGCCTATAAGCCGCAAACAAGTTGAAGGCAAGCGTAAGTACATGACACCCGATGGCGGCGCAGTTGCTAGTGTTACAACTATTCTAGACGCTACAAGTGACAAGTCCGGACTTATGGCTTGGCGCAAGCGTGTAGGTGAAAAGAAAGCACAAGAAGTTGTTACTGAAGCAGCAGGTGTTGGCACACGTATGCACAAGTACCTTGAAGACTATGTTGACTTTGGTGAACTACCTACACCAGGTGGCAATCCGTTTGCTAAGAAAGCACACAAGATGGCTCAGGAAGTAGTTAAACATGCTATGTGTGATGTTAACGAGATATGGGGTAGCGAAGTTGCTCTTTATGTTCCGCAAATGTATGCAGGCACTACTGACCTAGTTGGACAATACAAAGGCCAAGATTGTATAATGGACTTTAAACAGACCAACAAGCCTAAGAAGCTAGAGTATGTACAAAACTACTTCTTACAGCTAGTAGCGTATGCTGAAGCCCACAACGCAATCTACGGCACTGACATACGTGAAGGTCATATCTTTATGTGTAGCCGAGGTGATGACGGTATGGAATTAGGTGGCGAAACTTATCAACAGTTTGATGTATGGCCTGATGAATACGATGAATGGCGACACGAATGGTACAACAGAGTTTATACCTATTATGAACAACACGCATAAATACTATACAAAGCGTAGGAGAAACTAGTGGCAGTCGTACAAATATCACGTATACAAGTTCGTAGAGGACAAAAGAATGTAGGTGCAGGCTTACCGCAACTCTCGAGCGGAGAGTTAGGATGGGCAATTGACAGTCGTGAATTGTACATAGGTAATGGATCGGTAGCAGAAGGCTCACCGGCAGTAGGTAATACTAAAATATTAACACAATTTGATGATATCTTTAGTCTTGCTGACACATATACATATCGCGTAGGCGATGCGTATCTACAGACAGGTAGTTCAAGTGCTAGTCCTATTCAACGGACGTTGCAAGCAAGGTTAGATGATATCGTAAGTATCAAGTCATTTGGTCTTACTGGTGTTGCTAGTGACAATGCAACGGTAGGAATACAACGTGCAGTTGACCAATTGTTTATAAATGATGCAACAAAAGGCAACGAGTCAAGTAGAGTTGCATTGTATATAGACCCAGGCGTTTATACTATTACCGGACCAATTTATGTTCCCCCACACGCAACTATACTTGGTGCTGGTGCAGGGAAAACAGTAATTAAAAATACAGCCAATTCGGCAATGTTTATAACTGTAACGTCAACAAGTACTCCAGGCGTACCAAATACTTCGCCTACAAGTGTAACCCAATCGCAAAACATAAGACTAGAAAACATTACATTAGAAACAACATCTACTAACAAAGTGCTTCATTTGCAGAGTTGTAAAGATAGCTACTTCTATAATGTAGATATTGTAGGTCCTTGGATACAGTCTGCTGCGCTTACAGCAAACTCAATTGGTATACAAATGGACAGCCTAAGCGGGTCAGTAGAAACAAAAAATAATATATTCCAGAACGTAAAGATTACAGGATTTAGTTATGCTGTAGAGTCTGCATGGGATATTCATACTAATACCTTTGACAAGTGTACACTTGATGTACTAGGGTACGGCATAACATTTGGTAAGGGAATGACATTAGGAACTGTGTCTGCAGGTAACGGAACAGGACCATATCAAAACACAGTTTTGAACAGTGAGTTTACTAACATAAACCTACAAGCGATCTATATCGAACAAGGGTTAAAGAATCTTAGTAATACTAATAAATTTAGTTTATGCGGCAACAACGCTGGCACTGAAGGAGCACCTACTAGCAGTGTAATTAAATTCAACAAGAGTACAAACAACAGTGTAGATGACTTCTTTGCTAGAACTGAAGCATTGTCATACACACAAGCTAACATAAACGGTATTGCATACTTGCCAGAAATAGAAGGCAATAGTGTATACACACAAGGGTATCATAACGTTTTAAATATCGTTCAAGGTGCTAATGTTAAAACGTTTAGGTTACCTGGTGCAGAGAACCAATCTTATAGCATTGATTATATCATTACTGCAACAAACTTTGAAGCAGTAAGAAGCGGAACACTTACTATCACACAAGAGAATTTTGGTACACCAGTAGTAACCGTAGCAGACGATTATAATTATTCAGGTGCAGTGGCATACGAAGACGATATTGTTTTCAACGCTACAGTAATTGATGAAGATGGGGACTTGACAAACGAAACAATTTCTGTTACAGTAACAAGTACAAACTTACAAGCAGAGATGAAATTTACAATTACGTGCAAGCAAAGCAATATACTTTAAATGTTTAACAAACAACGTTACGAAGACCGGCTGTCCTCGTGGAGTGTTTTTCGACAAGAATTAGAAAGTGTCGACGATCCAGTTCAAGAGGCAATTAACTTTTACGACAACGCACCTAGGGTAAGTATACACACTGATCCTTGGGATAAGACAACCTGGCCAACTGCCTGGGAACTTGTTTCAGAAAATCAATACTGTAATTTCTGTATCTTGTTAGCAATATGTTATAGTTTGCAGTTAACTAATTGCTTTACTGGTGAAGATTTTGAGATATATATTGGTACAAACAAAGAAAAGTCAGAGACGATGTATGTACTCCGCATTAACAACTTAGGTATTACAGTTGCACAAAACGGTAATACTCTAAGTAAAAAACTTAATCCGCTCGAAGGAATCACTGTCGAAAAACACTACGTGGTCTAAGAGTAAAACTAAATATACAACTAGAAAGAGGTAATCATGTCAAACGGAATTAACATCAACATTGTCAAACGCACAGGGAAAAAAGAACCACTTAACATTGATAAAATACACAAGGTAGTAGAACTTGCGTGTGAAGGACTAGCTGGTGTTAGTAGTAGTCAAATAGAAATGAATGCAAACATTCAATTTTATGATGGCATGAGCACAGATGAAATCCAAGAAATATTAATTAAAGGTACTAATGATCTTATATCATTAGATGCACCTAACTATCAATATGCTGCTGCAAGGCTACTATCATATGCAGTGTATAAACAAGTGTTTGGTGAATACAATGCTATTACATTCCAACAGAATATTGACCGCAATATTGAACGTAAAGTATATGATCCAGAGATACTTGAAAAATACACAGCAGAAGAAATTATAACCCTTGATAGCTACATCCGTCACAAGCGTGATGAGAACTTTACCTATGCAGGCTTGCGCCAAGTAGTAGACAAGTATCTCGTACAGGATCGTTCTAATGGACAAATATTTGAGACTCCCCAATTTATGTACATGATGGTTGCGGCTACACTATTTGCCAACTACCCAGCAGAAACACGTATGCATTATGTAAGGAGATACTACGATGCGACTTCACTTTTTAAAATTAATATCCCAACGCCAGTCATGGCCGGTGTCAGAACGCCTGTGCGACAGTTTGCTTCGTGCGTCCTTGTTGACAGTAATGACACCCTTGATAGTATCTTCGCAAGTGATATGTCGATTGGTAGATACACTGCACAAAGAGCAGGTATCGGAATCAATGCGGGACGCATCAGAGGCGTCAATGCAAGAATCAGAGGCGGCGAAGTAGCACACACTGGTATCATTCCTTTCCTAAAGAAGTTTGAAAGTACAGTACGTTGTTGTACACAAAATGGTGTACGTGGCGGAAGTGCTACTACACACTTTCCTTTTTGGCATCAAGAGATTGAAGACATCCTTGTACTAAAGAACAACAAGGGTACTGAGGACAACCGTGTACGCAAGTTAGACTACTCAATACAACTTAACCTAACTATGTACCAGAGGCTATTATCTGGAGGCAATATAACTTTATTCTCGCCACATGATGTACCTGGATTGTACGAAGCATACTTTGGTGATGCAGCAGCATTCCAAGAACTATATGAAAAGTACGAACGTGCTACAAGTATTAAAAAGAAGACTGTACCAGCAATGGAATTGTTTAGTGCTCTAATTAAAGAACGTGCAGAGACAGGGCGCATTTACATTATGAATGTTGATCACTGTAATACACACAGTTCGTTTAAAGACAAAGTTTATATGAGTAACTTGTGTCAAGAGATTACATTGCCTACTAAACCATTAGAGCACATTGATGATCCAGATGGTGAAATTGCGTTATGTATTCTTAGTGCTATTAATGTAGGACTAATTAAAGAGCTAGACGACTTAGAAGAACTATGTGAACTAGCAGTAAGAGCACTAGAAGAAATTATTGATTACCAAAAATATCCTATTAAAGCTGCTGAGATTAGTACAAAAGCAAGACGCAGTTTAGGCATAGGTTATATTGGCCTAGCACATTATCTTGCAAAGCACAGAGCAAAATATGACGACCAAGAAGCATGGAACTTAGTGCATAACTTGTCAGAAGCATTCCAGTATTACTTACTTCGTGCAAGTAACAAACTTGCACAAGAACGCGGCCCATGTGAATACTTCCACCGCACTAAATACAGCGATGGCATTATGCCTATTGACACTTATAAGAAAGATGTTGATACTATTGTGGAGCACAAGTTAAATTATGATTGGGATAGTCTACGGGCATCTATCAAAGAACACGGCCTCAGGCACAGCACTTTGTCCGCACAAATGCCTTCAGAAAGCAGCTCCGTTGTGTCGAACGCAACAAACGGAATCGAACCACCTAGAGGATACTTGTCCGTTAAGAAGTCCAAGAAAGGGCCTCTTAAGCAGATTGTTCCACAGTATAATACACTAAAGAACCATTATACATTACTATGGGACATGCCTAGCAATACAGGTTATATCAATGTAGTAGCAGTAATGCAAAAGTTCTTTGATCAAGCTATTAGCGGTAACTGGAGTTACAATCCTACACACTTTGAGAACAATGAAGTTCCAATGAGCGTAATGATAAACGACTTGTTAACAACATACAAGATGGGATGGAAGACATCCTATTATCAAAACACATACGACTATAAGACAGACGACGATGTGCCAGCACATCCTTTAGGATGGCATGATAATGTTGCCGAAACAGCGCCTGCCACATTATCAGTATTAGTAGACGACGAAGACGAATTTTGTGATAGTTGCGCAATTTAAAGGTTGACAGCGTAGCACCTAGGTGCTATAATGTATAGTAAGCAATAAGGAAATAAGATGGCAAAGACTGTATTTAATAAAGAAAAAGTAGACTTCACTAAACAGAACATGTTCTTTGGTGAAGATCAGAACACACAGCGTTACGATACGTTTAAGTTTCCTGTGTTTGACAAACTTAACCAAACAATGCTTGGTTACTTTTGGCGCCCTGAAGAAGTAAGTCTGCAGAAAGATCGTTCTGACTTTGCTAACTTTCGCCCAGAGCAGAAACATATTTTTACTGCTAATTTAAAATATCAAACACTACTTGACAGTGTCCAAGGACGTGGTCCGTGTCTAGCATTTTTGCCGCACGTTTCACTTCCTGAACTAGAAGGATGTATTGTTACTTGGGACTTCTTTGAAACAATCCATTCACGTAGCTACACACATATTATGAAGAATGTGTATGCTGATCCTGGTGAAGTGTTTGATACTATTTTAGACGACGAAAAGATTATTGCTCGTGCAACTAGTGTTACTAAGCACTATGACGAGTTTACTGAAGCAGCTGATGCATACAATCACAGAGGTGAAGGTAGCTTACATGATGTTAAGAAGAAACTATTCCTTGCAATGATGACAGTTAATATCTTAGAAGGCTTGCGTTTTTATGTAAGTTTTGCTTGCACATTTGGCTTTGGAGAACTAAAGCTAATGGAAGGCAGTGCTAAGATTATTAGTCTTATTGCTCGTGATGAAGCACAGCACCTAGCGTTATCAACACACGTATTGAAACTATGGGCTCAAGGCAAAGACGATCCAGAGATGGCCGAAGTTGCTAAAGAGTGCGAAGAAGAAGTATACGAGTTATGGCGCGAATGTGTTGAAGAAGAGAAGGACTGGGCCGAGTACTTGTTTAAAGACGGATCAATGATTGGCTTAAATGCTCAACTGCTTAATCAATATGTAGAATACATTGCTAACCGTCGACTCAAAGCACTAGGATACAATGCTATCTTTGATGCTCCAGTAAACACTAATCCGCTTCCGTGGACACAGCACTGGTTGTCAAGTTCAGGCTTGCAAGTAGCGCCACAAGAAACAGAAGTAGAGAGTTACATTATCGGTGGCATCAAACAAGACGTAACTACAGACTCACTTAAAGGATTTAGCTTGTGATCGAAATCTGGGGTAAACCAGCGTGTCCATTTTGCGATCAAGCAAAGGCACTGTGCGAGTCTCGAAAGTTAGCGTATACCTATAAACAATTAGGTACGGACTTTACTCGAGAAGAAGTACTGGAAAAGTTTCCAGGAGCAAGAACGTTTCCACAGATTAAAGTAAACAATGAAAATATCGGTGGGTACGACAAGCTAGGTGCATACCTAGAAGATACTAATTATAACGGAACAGGATGGACATTATAAATGTTAATTGAAATACCATACAAAAACGGAGACACTGTCTCTTTGAAACTAAGTTCGGGCGAAGAAATTGTTGCTCGTTTAGTTGAAGAGAATGACACACAATTTACTCTTAAGAAGCCAATGGTGCTTATTATGGGCGCAGACGGCCTAGGACTTGCTCCATATATGTTTAGTGTAAATCCAGATAATAAATTTGTGTTACGTGCTAACTCCGTATCATGTGTGTCTAAAACACAGGATGAGATTAGTAAGCAATATATTGCTACAACTTCAGGAATAGCAATATAATGCCAGGAATTAGTCGAGACAACGACACAGCAGTTGGAGATTTAATTCCAAGTCAAACTACTGTATTCGCAAACAACAAACTAGTTATTGTTGACGGCGACGATGTAGCAGGGCATCCTCCAGGAGGAGTGCATTCAGGAACTCCGTTACCAACTATGATAGCAGGTTCTAACAATGTATTCATTGGCGGAGTTGCTGTTGTAAACGCAGGTGACCTTGCTACGTGTAAACATACTTCTACAGGAAGTGCAAACGTAAACGTTGGCGACTAAAAAAAGGTTGACATTGTCAACAAAATCAAGTATAATATAATAACATAACATAACTAAGGAGAATGAATATGAGTGAATTATCACAACATGAACAAATCGTACAAGCATTTAACAACTACTTAACAGAAGCACAAACTTTTGATGACAAAGGCGTTAAGGCGGCAGCGACTAGAGCTCGTAAAGCATTAGGTGATCTAGGTAAACTTACTAAGTCACGCAGAGCTGAAATTCAAGATAAAAAGAACGACATGTAATGAGCGGGCAGAGGCGCTGGCTCAGAACTTGGGCTAGGACCGTTGGTATGCCCGTTGGACTTACAGACAATGATAAGCCAGAGTTTCTTCCTATATCACAACGCGATGTAAAGAAGGCTCTGGCTTTTCGATCTTTTTGGATCGTACTTCATGTTATTACTTGTTGTATGATTGTAGCAGGAAATGGAAGGACATTAGGATGGTGGTAAGATTATGATGTGGGTAGATTATACAATTAATAGCTTGCCGGGTGGAGGCTTTCGTGTAGAAGGCGACTGGCCAGGCGAAGTAATGGGGTTATCTAAAGACGGTAAGTCAAAAGATAGAAAAGAAAATCCTTTATACAGTCCGGGTGATGTGTTTATTGTAAATGAAGACGGCTGGCTAATTAAGTCAGACGAGCTATCAGCAATGGTCCTAAAGTACGACAAACAAACCAAGACAACCCAAGACAAAGCAGGACTACTCGATAAATGAAATGTGAACAAGGCGACTTTGCTCGAATCATACATTCAGTAAACCCAGACAATGTTGGGCGAGTTGTAAAGGTAGTTGAGTACATTGGTAAGTTTAAACAAGGCGAACAGTTTGAAGCTCTTGGGATGACTTGTACTTGCATTGTACACGATCACTATTGGTGGATCGAAGGTGATGATATTACAATTCAATTAGGACCAAGTCCAAAGGCATACATTGCTGATACTTGGTTAGAACCTATTCGACCTGAACAAGAAGAAACTTCAGAGAAAGTAGAAAAACAACTTGACATGTTTATATAGTGATGTTATACTATATAAATAGTACGTAACGTTGAAACAAGCTAAACGACGAGCTGGACCCGGGTTCGAATCCC
>Ga0307997_10000592_pt1 | contig 16587 bp, 8 predicted proteins | sample Davwhametageno36_FD_203165 | JGI IMG/M metagenome (GOLD analysis project Ga0307997, IMG submission 203165) | Marine microbial communities from Davis Island wharf, Antarctic Ocean - #36 | ecosystem: Environmental > Aquatic > Marine > Unclassified | place: Antarctic Ocean: Davis Island wharf... | reverse complement strand
GAGGCGTTGGTCAGGACGATTCGTTCACCGGGGGCGGCCGCGACGAAGCCGTAGCTGTCGAGCGTGTCGGACCAGCGCCAGCCGCGGTGATCGTCCGGCCCCTGGTTCCAGACGCGGAACGCCGGGAGCACCAGCGATCCGTCGGGCGAGACATATTGCTGCGGCTTGGCCTCGCCCATCTTGGTGGTGAAGATGTCCGCCATCGTCGGGTAGGTATAGGTCGCCGGGTCGATCCGGTCGGCGAACTCCCCGTTCGCCCAGACGTTAACGGGCAGCAACGTCGCCGCGCCGCGGTGCGGGCCGGCGGCTGTCGGGGCGATGACCGTGACCTCGGCGGGCTTGGCCGGATCGATGCTGTAGACGGTCCCGTCGCGCCCGGCGGAGGACTGGACGAGCAGCTTGCCCGAGCGATCGACCGCGAGGTTCACCGCGTCGAGCGGCGCATCCGCGACGATCGACAACCCCTCGGCCTTGGTCCAGCCATGGATCCGCTGGAACTGCCGATCGATGAAATACAATTTCCCCTTCGCATCGATCGATCCGCCGGCGATCGAATAGAAGCCGTCGGCGAGCTTTTCGACGCCCGGCGATACGGGAATTGCGGGCTGGGTCGCTGCGGTCGCGGGGGCGGCCGGCACGTCGAGCCGGGCGAACTCGCGCTCGCGCACCTCCTGCTGGCGGGTCATGTCCTTGATCGCGTTCTCGAACGGGAACTTGCTCGCACGCAGATACGTGCCGCAGCCCTTCGCGTCGCAGCTCGCAAAGCCGCTTTCGGCGTTCACATGGACGTTGCGGAAGCGGATATCACCGGAATTGTAGAGCTTTACCGCGGCGTCCATCGGCTTGATCGTCCGCGTTACGCGATAGCCATGATAATTGGCGAACAGAATATTGCGCGAATTGCGGATCTCGGTCGAGATCGCATCGACGCCGTCACGCACTTCCTGCTCGGTCTGCGGCGCGAGAAACTCCCAGTTCTCGACGTTATCGAGGACGATCTCGGCGCGATAATGGTGCTCGGCCGACAGTTCGTAGACATGGCCCGGGGTCTTGGTGTTCGAGACCTGGAAGCCCGCCGAGGCCAAGGTGTTGGGCGACCAGATCGCCGCGAAGGTGCCGCCGCCGCCGTCCGTCACCCAGATGCTGGGGTGCTGCCCGTCGAAGCGCGCGCGCGGATCGCCGAAGCCGATCGGGCTGCCCTTGGTCAGCACGGTCCCGCCGCCACCCTGGATCTTGACGTCGTTGACCATCGACGCCTCGCCGGCCTTCCATAGCAGTGCGGTCGCGCGCGGGTTCACGCCGCCGGTCCACAGGCCGAGGCCGGAGACGATCGCGTTGCCGCCCTTCGCGCTCTGCAGCAGCGCCTTCGGGCCACCGACGCCCATGTACGCAGGCGTCTCGTCGGGCAGATAGAGATGCGTGAGGCTGGGGTGGAGCGAGATCAGGACGCTGTCGGGGCGGAGCTTGATCGTGTCGGTGACGCGGTAGCGACCGACCGGAAGGTACAGTACGCGGTGCGTATCGATCGCGCGCTGCAACGCTGCGGTGTCGTCGGTGGTGTCGTCGCCCTTCACGCCGAGATCATGGACGTTCGCCCAGTCTCGGACCGGTGGCACCGCGCGGATCGCCGAGGTGCGCCTCGCGGGCATGCGCGCGAGTGGTGCCATCTGGATGTCGGTCGCATACTCGCCGTTCGCGCCCAACCCGGCCAGCTTCAGGCCGTAGGAGAAATCGCTGACCCGGTAGTTTGGCCCTGCCCCCGCCACGGCCTTCCCGCTGTCGCGGAAGCGGACGAAGGTCGGGGTGTTCGACGCCACCGCATTGTCGAAGCCGATCTGCGTGAACACGCTGTTCTCCGCCGAGACGATCACGCCTGCCTGCGACACGTTCTCGAACCGGACATCCTTGCCCCACAGCGAGTCGGAATAGCCGCGGTCGATCTCGATCCCGACCGGCGTGTCGCGGATCGCGACGTTGACCAATGTCAGGTCGACCTCATGCTCGCGGATCGCCGCATCGCGCTGGCCCTGGAACTCGGAGTCGATCAGCGTGAACTGCCAGGCGGGCGAGGTCTTCTCCGACATGATGCCGTAGCGGCCGCCGAAGAATTTCAGGTCCTCGAATTCGTTGCCCGCCTGGTAGACACCCGCAAGGCCCGAGCCGATGTGGAAATCGACGTGGCGCAGATAGCCGTGCTGCGCGACGCGGAAGCGGACCGCGACCGCGCCGGCATTCCCTTCGCCGATCCGGAAATCGACGTTGGAGAGCGCGGAATAGAAGGTGCTGGAGGTCGCATCGAAGATCGCGGCGTCGAAGGGTACGCTGGTGCGCGGCGGCACGGGCGCCTTTCCGACGCGGTACTGGTCCTCGCCGGTGAAGCTGACCATAGCCGCGACGCCCGAGGAATAGCCGGCGCTGTTGTCGCCGAGCACGATCTCCGGCCGAGTCGGGCCGATGCCGAAGATCCGGACGGCAGAGCGGACGAAGATGGTGCGGCTGATCCGGTAGCGTCCGGAGGGGAGGAACACGACGCCGCCATGGCCGCCCGCCGCGGCCGCGTCGATCGCCTGCTGGAGCGCGACGCTGTCGTCGGCGCGACCGTCGCCGACGCCCTTGACGGTGATCGCGCTCGGGTCGTCGGGCTGGGTGAGATAGACCGAGACGGACTTGGCGGGAGCGCCAAGTTTCGAAGACGGGGCGGATTTCGCGAACGCCGGCGCGGCGATCAGTAGCGCCGTTCCGCAGAGCAGCCATTTCGCAACCATCGTCCGTCTCCCGTTATCAGGACAGCAGTCCTACCGTTCGTCGGGGTGCGCTTCATCTGCGACGAAGGTCGTATCTTTGGGGAGGTGATGCCTTCGAATCCTCCCCCGCCAGGGGGAGGTGGCTGGCGCTTGCCAGACGGAGGGGGAGGAAAGGGAAAACCCCGGTTGCGTGTCCTCCCCCTCCGTCGCCTTCGGCGCCACCTCCCCCTGGCGGGGGAGGATCGAAGGGGGGGACTCAGATCGCCAGCGTCTGCGCGACGATCGCCGCCTGGGTCCGGTTGCGGACGTTGAGCTTGCGCATCAGCGCGGTCATGTGGACCTTCACGGTGGCCTCGGCGATGCCGAGATCGAACGCGATCTGTTTGTTGAGCAGACCCGAATGAACGCCGCGGAGTACCCTGATCTGGGTCGGTGTCAGCGCCGCGTGGGTCCCCAGCGCTGGTGCCACCGCTGGTGCCGCCGCCTTGGTCCTCGGGGGACGCCCGATGTCGTGGCCGGTCCGTTCCATGGTCATCCTCCCTGAGCTTCAGCCTGTGCCGCGACGATCCGGTGCCGCCACAGGGTTTGCGCCGTCGATCCAGCGATCCACTTATACGGATTCGGTTGGACAGGTTTTGAGTATGGGCCACGAATTTGGACGCAATCAAGCCTTTTCTGTTGTCAGGCCGAAAAGACCTGTCGTACAGATATCCGCAATCATCAGCAGGCGAAGGCGCCGCTGAGCGACGGGAGGGGCCTGATGCCACACGCACCGGACACGCGTGCACGGAACGCAACGGACGCGCGCGCTGGAACGCGGGCGGCATGCCGATGATCGGTGCCGACATGCGGCTGGTGATCGCCGCGCTGGCCGGCATCGGCCTGGCCGTGGTGATGATCGTCCGCGGGCGGCTCCACCCCTTTATCGGCCTGTTGTGCGGCGCGTTCACCGTCGGGCTGCTCGCCGGCCTGCCGCTGCCCGAGGTGGCGAAGGCGGTGCAGAAGGGCGTCGGCGACATCATCGGCGGCACCGGACTGGTTGTGGCGCTGGGCCTGTCGCTGGGCGCGATGCTGCATCTGTCGGGCGCTGCGGCCTCGCTGGCCAAGGCGGCGCTGCGGATGACCGGTGTCCAGGCCGCGCCCTGGGCGACGCTGGGCATCGCGATCGTCGTCGGGCTGCCGTTGTTCTTCGAGACCGGGCTGGTCCTGCTGCTGCCGATCGTCGTCGCGGCGGCCGAGGAGATGACCGGCAAGGACGGCCCGGAACGCGACGCCGCCAAGCTGAGGCTGATCATGCCGGCGCTGGCCGGTCTTGGCGTGGTCCACGCGCTGGTGCCGCCGCATCCGGGCCCTTTGCTCGCGGTCGAGGCGCTCGGTGCCAGCCTGGGCAAGACGATGCTCTACGGGATCGCGATCGCCATCCCGACGGCGATCATCTCCGGACCGCTGCTGGCGAAGTTCACGACGCGCGGCGTGCGGCTGGAGGCGCCGGTGCAGCACGATCATGCACTCGCCATCGCCCCGCCGGCGCGGCTATTCTCGCTGTTGATCGTGCTGCTGCCCGTGCTGATGATCGCGACCGGCGAGCTGGGGCAGATGATCCCGGGGATGAAGGGCACCGCCTGGCTGGTCGCGGCGAGCAATCCGGTGGTCGCGCTGTTGCTGACCAACCTGATCGCCCTGCCGCTGCTGTTCGGCCGGCGGCTGCGCGATGCCGCGATCCAGAACGCGGTGTGGCACGAGACGATGGGCGCGGCGGGGGCGATCCTGCTCGCGATCGGCGCGGGCGGCGCGTTGAAGCAGGTGCTGGTGACCGCCGGCCTGTCCGACCTGCTCGCGCGCACCGTGCTAATGTATTCGATCTCGCCGCTGTTGCTCGGCTGGCTGGTCGCGGTCGGCATCCGCCTGGCGGCCGGCTCCGCGACCGTAGCGACGATCACTGCGGTCGGGATCATGCCGGGCGTGGTTGCGAGTTCCGGCGTGTCGCCGGAGCTGGTCGTGCTGGCGATCGGCGCGGGCTCCGTATTCTTCAGCCACGTCAACGATCCGGGATTCTGGCTGGTCAAAAGCTATGTCGGCACGAGCACCGCGGATACGTTCCGGACATGGTCGATGCTGGAAACGGCGATCTCGGTGGTCGGCCTCGCGCTGGTGATGGCGCTGAGCTATGTCGTCTGACGATGCCGCAGCCCCACATTCGAGGCCGGTCGTGACCGGCGGCGAGCGGCTGGCGGACCGGGCCTATACCGGGATCGTCCAGATCATCCTCGACGAGCAGCTCGCGGTCGGCGACCGATTGCCCGCGGAGGACAAGCTGGCGACGATGTTCGGCATGTCGCGGACGATCGTGCGCGAAGCGCTGGCGCGGCTCGCATCGGACGGAATCACGCAGGCGCGGCGCGGGGCGGGATCCTATGTCAAACGGCGGCCGTCGGAGCGGCTCGGCTCGCACATGCCGATGGCGGAAATCGCCGCAACGCTCGGCACCTACGAAGTGCGCTTCGTGCTGGAGGCGGAGGCGGCGCGGCTGGCGGCGCAGCGCCGGTCGTATCACCAGATGGACGCGATCGAGCGCGCGCTGGAGGCGCTGCGGACCGCGCTGCTGTCCAATGCGCCGGCGCATGACGAGGACTGGATCCTGCACCGCGCGATCGCCGAGGCGACCGCCAATGCCGCGTTCCTGCCGGTCTTCGATCATCTCCAGGATGCGGTGATGCGGATTTTGCGCGCCGGCGTCGACATATCGCGGTCGCGCGCGCCCGAGGTGATCAAGGCGATGATGGACGAGCATGACGCGATCGTCGAGGCGATCCGCGCGCAGGACGCCGACGGCGCCGCGCTCGCGATGCGCTGGCATCTGTCGCAGGGTCGCAAGCGGCTGATGCCCTGACACGGTCGATGGCGCCGCACTGCGACCATGGTCGTAGATGATACGCCCGGCAGCATACGGTAGAGTGACCCCGCAACGACACGTCGCCAAGCCGGACACACGGTACGCGCCACGTGCAACTAGGGGATGGACTGATGCATAGCGTCACGCGCGATCGGCGACGTACCGGTATCTTGAATGGTAACGCTACCAGTTTAGCGGTCCTCGCCGTCGCGTTGTTGTGCAGCCCCGCCCTGGCCCAGACCGCGCCGCCGCCGCCCGCCGAGGCAGACATGCCAGCCTCCGCACCCGATCAGGCCAGCGCCGCCGACCAGACCCTCGCGCCGCAGCTGCCCGCGCAAGGCGACGACCGGGCTACGAGCACCAACGACATCGTCGTCACCGGCACGCGCATCACGTCGAGCGGCTTCAACGCGCCGACCCCGACGACGGTGATCGGCGAGGAGCAGATCCTCAAGAACGCGCAACCCAACATCTTCACGACGGTGGCGCAATTGCCCTCGCTCCAGGGCTCGACCGGCGCCAACACGGGGACGTTCAGTACGTCGAGCGGATCGCAGGGGCTGAGCTCGTTCTCGCTGCGCGGCCTCGGCACGATCCGCACGCTGACGCTGCTCGACGGCCAGCGCGTCGTCGGCGCCAACGTCACCGGCGTGCCCGACATCAGCCAGTTCCCGCAATTGCTGATCAAGCGCGTCGACATCGTTACCGGCGGTGCGTCCGCCTCCTACGGCTCGGATGCGGTCGGCGGCGTGATCAACTTCATCACCGACACGAAGTTCACCGGGTTCAAGGCGAACGTGCAGACCGGCGTGACCACCTATGGCGACGACGGCCAGGTGCTGTTCCAGGCGGCGGTCGGCAAGAGCTTCGCCAACGACAGACTGCACGTCATCCTGAGCGGCGAATACGCCAAGGAACAGGGCGTCGGGCCGGGCAATTTCGGCGAAGACCTCGCCGGCAGCCGCGACTGGTACCGTGCGACGACCCTGGTCAACACCGGCATCATGAACAACGGGTCGCCGCAATATCTGGTGCGCGATCATGGCCAGGCGTACCAATACACCAAATACGGCCTGATCAGCGCCGGCCCGCTGCAGGGCACCGCGTTCGACGCCAACGGCCAGCCCTTCCCGTTCCAGTACGGATCGAACGGCGTGCCGGCCAAGGACAGGGCCGGCAACGTCAACGGTTGCTTCGTCGGCTTCTGCGTCGGCGGCGACCAGTCGGGGCATGTCGGATCGGGCACCTAGCTGCAGTCCGCGATCCAGCGCCTCAACGGCTATACGCGCATCAGCTACGACGTCGCGCCCGACATGGAGGTCTACATGACCGCCAACGTCGCGCAGGTGAAGACGCACAACCAGCCCAATCCCGGCTCCGCGAAGACCGGGCTGACGGTGCAGTGCGCGAACCCCTATCTGCCCGCATCCATCTCCGCGGCCTGTGCGGCGAACGGCATCACCAGCTTCCAGTACGGCCTCAGCAACGCGATCCTGCCGAATATCAGGGTGAACACCGATCGTCGCCAATATCGCTTCGTCGGCGGCCTGAAGGGCAAGGCCGATCTGCTCGGCACCAACTGGACCTATGACGCATCGTACCAGCACGGCATCAACATCACCGACATCGACGTCGACAACATCAGCCTGACCGGACGCTACAACCAGGCGATCAACGCGACGCGGATCAACGGCCAAATCGTCTGCGCCGACGCTGCCGCACGCGCCGCGGGCTGCCAGCCGATCAACATCTTCGGTGGCGCCACGCCATCGGCGGCGGCGCTCGCCTATGTCACGCCCGCTGCGGGGCCGTTCCAGCATACCAAGCAGACGCAGGACGCCTTCGCGGGCAGCATCTCCGGCGAGCCGATCACTTTGTGGGCGGGGCCGCTGTCGGTCGCGGCGGGCATCGAATATCGTCGCGAATTCTACCGCGTGAACGCCGATCCGTATGGCGCGGGCGTCTCCGACATCAGCCCCAACTCGGCACTCTATCCGGCCGATCCCAGCCTGAATTCGGTGAACGGCAGCAACTGGTATGCCGGTAATTACAAGAACGGAACGGGCAAGTACAACGTTCTGGAAAGCTTCCTGGAGCTTAACCTGCCGATCCTCAACTCCGACACGCTGGGTCGCGCGAACGTGAACGCGGCGGGCCGGGCGACGCGCTATTCGACATCGGGGGTCGTCTATGCGTGGAAGGTCGGCGGCACCTGGGACACGCCGCTCGACGGGCTCCGCTTCCGCGCCGTGACGTCGCGCGACGTCCGTGCACCGAACCTGTCCGAGCTGTTCGCGGCACCGGTGACGACCACCGTCCCCAACTTCACCGATCCGCGCAGAACGGCCGAGAACCCGAACGGCCGCCAGGTGCTGATCATCCAGAACACGATCGGCAATACGGCGCTAAGGCCCGAGATCGCACGCAACACCGAACTCGGCGTCGTCTATGCGCGGCCGAAATGGCTGCCCGGCCTCAGCCTGTCGTTCGACTATTACAAGATCAAGCTGAACGACGTGATCTCCAGCCTGTCCGCACAGCAGGTCGTCAACCTCTGCCTGGTCGACAACATCCCCGATACCTGCGGCGCGTTCGACCTCGACAGCGATTCAAAATTCGTCAACGTCCAGTCGTTCAATCTGGCGTCGATCAAGACCGACGGGTTCGATATCGAGGCGAGCTATCAGTGGCGCAAACCGATGGGGATCGACGGCAATTTCACCCTGCGCGGGCTGACCACGCACGTGATCAAATACGTCACCGATCCGGGCCTGCCCGGCACGATCCCGGTCGATTCGGCGGGCGCGAACACCGGCGCGACGCCGAACTGGAAATGGCTCGTCACCGAGAGCTACGACAACGACGCGTTCAGCATCACGCTGCAGCAGCGCTGGTTCAGCGATGGCGTGTACGGGAACCAGTATGTCGTGTGCTCGGCCGGCAACTGCCCGGTCTCGACCAGCAACAACCCGACGATCGACAACAACACGATGAAGGGCGCGTTCTACTTCGATATCGGCGGTGCGGTGAACGTCACCAAGCAGGTCAGTATGTTCTTCAAGGTCGACAATCTGTTCGATCACGATCCCGAGCCTTCGCCGCAGACCAACACCGGACTCGACGTGAACCCGGCGCTGTACGACACGCTCGGCCGCTTCTACCGAATCGGCGTCCGCGCGCGGTTCTGAACGGAGCGCTCCACCGGCAATTCCTCGACGCGCATACTCCCGGCGGCCCCCAGGTCGCGGGGAGCGGCGGAACGTTGCGTCAGCGCACCGCGGTGGCCGAGAGCATCGCCGCGCGCGGCGGCAGGGCAGCGGTCGGCAGCGCGGGCGGGCGCCTCCGTCTGGAATGGGCTCCTGCCCCGGAGGTACCGGACGTCGGCTCGTCACCGGAGACGCCATAGTCGGCGCTCCGTTGCCGGATGGCTTGGATGCGCCGGAAACCCATCGCCGCAATGGGGGCGTCCGACCCCAGGCGATGCCGGCGTCATGCTGAACAGGCGAAACCTGACAGGTACCGTCGACGTCGATCGACTGGAACGCGATGTCCGGCCGCGATGTCACTCACAGATATTTGGATGATGTCGCAAAGGCCGCATCGGCCTCGACAGCTGTTTTCGGTAAGAAAACTGGAGCGGGCGAAGGGATTCGAACCCTCGACCCCAACCTTGGCAAGGTTGTGCTCTACCCCTGAGCTACGCCCGCTCTGGCGCCTATGTCTCCGGTCTGAAGCGACACGGTGACTGGGTGAGGCGCGCTGTTAGCCCGGGGTTTCGGGAACGGCAAGCGCCTTTTCGATATTGGGGCGAAATTTCTCCCCCCGGAAAATGTCGCCCCAGTGTGCGGCGCACAAAGAAGGGGCGGACGTTGCCGTCCGCCCCTTCCCCGGCCATGCGTCGGGCGAAGCGATCAGAACTGGAAGTTCGCGCCGATCCGCATCGTCCGGCCGACCGCACCGATCTGCGTGTAGGTCGGGTTGTAGTTGACCGCGGCATAGTTGCCCGCGTTCAGCGGTGCCTTCTGGTCGAGCAGGTTGACGACGTTGAAATACAGGTCGAACTTGTCGTTGACCTTCACATTGCCGGTCAGGTCGACGTCGACGAAGTGCTTCACATGGCAGTTGAACTCGGGGTCCGTGCCGCCATAGGTGCTGCCGCCGTTGCAGTCGGTGGTGCCGAACTGATCGTACGCCACCGCCTTGTAGCCCGACGTGTAATACGCCGTCGCGGTGAGCGTGTACGCCTTGTAGTCGATGCTGTTCTGCCAGTTGCCGCGCCACGCCGGCGTGCCTGCGCCCGACGAGGTGATGTAGGGCGCCTGCGTGCCGACATAGTCGACGAACGGATCGGCATCGCTCTGCTTGAAGTCGTAATGGAGGATGTAGGTCGCCTCCGCACGGCTGGTGAAGTGGAAATCGTCGCTCGGCTTCAGCTGGACGAGGGCGGAGAAATCGAGCCCCGAGGTCTTGAGTGCCGCCGCATTGGCGTAAGGCGAGTTGACGAACAGCGCGCGGGCCGGGGCGTTCGGGTAGGACGGATCGATCGCGTCCGGCGTCACGCTATAGCCGGTCGGCAGCGCGGTACCCGCATAATAAGCGGCGAGCGCCTGGTTCGCGAGCGGGCCGCCGGTGATCACGCGGGTCTTCTTGATGTTGTAGTAATCCGCGGTGAAGCTCAGCCACGGCAGCGGCTGGACGACCACGCCGCCGGTGAAGCTGCGCGACAGTTCGGGCTTGATGTCCGGGTTGCCGGCGGTGTTGAAACCGATCGAATAGGACTGGTTGTACGCACTGCCGCCCGAGCAGGTCGTGCCGGTGACCGTGGCACCGTGCTGGGCCTGGACCGAGCAGGGTGGCACCGCCGTGGTGAAGCCGACCACCGAGCCCGACGTCTCGGCGAAGCTTGGCGCGCGGAAGCCCTTCGAGAAGGTGCCGCGCAGCGCGACCTGCCGGATCGGCGTGAACTTCACCCCGATCTTGGGCGAGAAGTGGCTATAGCCCTCCGAATAATGATCGAAGCGGCCCGAGCCGTCGATCTCGAGGCTGGTCAGGATCGGCGCGTTGACCTCGAAATAGGCCGATTCGACGGTGCGATTGCCGACCGCCGAGAACTGGTTGAGACCAATCGTGGTGAAGTCCGGGTTCTGGCTCGGATCGTTCTGCGCCTCGTAGCGGACCGACCCGCCGACGCCGAACTGCAACGCGCCGCCCGGAAGCTGGAACAGGTCCTTGGTGATGACGCCCTGGACCATGTCGAGATCGCTGGTCGCCTGCGTGCGGACGGTCGGCGAGATCGAGGCACGCACCGCGGCGGTGTTCAGCTCAGGATTGACGAAATTATAGCTGCCGGTGGTGATCGCGGTCTGCAGCCCGGCGAGGTTGAGATAGCCGTTCTGGGTGATGTCGAGCCACGAATGCGCCGCGGTGACCGACGCCGAATAGCCCCAGCCCTCGCCGAACTGGCCGTCGATGCCGGCGGCGGCGCGGATCACGTGGTTCTTGTACTCGGACGAGGCGGGGATGTCGCCGAACCGGTAGCGGATCGCCGCCGCGTCGTTGGGGAACGGGTTATTGGGATTGTCGGCGCCGTTCGCCAAGGTCGCGGGCAGGACGATGTTCTGCGTGTTGACCGGGTTGGCCGAACGGATCAGAGCAGGATTGCCCTGCGACTTCACGTCGTTCTGGAAATAGGACGCGATCAGATACGCCTGCGTCCTGTCGTTGACTTGCGCGGTGCCGTGCACGGTGACGCCGAACCGGGTCTGCTCGGGCTGGATCTGGCCGTAATCGGAAACGAGGTTCTGCTCGCAACCCTGGTCGATGAAGTTGGTACCCGAGCGCGGCGTGGTGACGAGCGTCTGGCCGGCGGCGCAACCATTGGGGTTGAGCACCTGGAATGCGCCGGTCGCAAGGCCGGTGCCCGACAGGATATTACCCGGCGTCGTCACCGTGGTGGGCGCGACGACTGCGCTGGTCGTGCTGCTCGGCGCGACCGAGCCGGCATTGTTGTTGTCGCCGCCGATCGAGGTCAGGTCGGCGGTGTTGTACGGGAAGCCGCGGTTGCGATTGTAGATCGCGTCGTTGTGCTGATATTCGCCGCTGACGTAGAAGTTGAAGCCCTGCTCCTTCAGGCGCCCGGTGCCGAGCGTCAGCGTCGCGCGCTGGCTGCCGCCGTCGCCTCGCTGGGTCACGCCGCCCTCGACCGTGCCGTACGCGCCGACGATCTCCTTCTTCATGATGATGTTGACGACGCCGCCGATCGCGTCCGCGCCATAGCTCGACGAGGCGCCGTCCTTGAGCACTTCGACGCGGTCGACGATCGCGTTCGGGATGGTGTTCAGGTCGACGAACGAACGCTGGCCGTCATCCGCGAGCGGATAGTTCGCGGTACGCAGACCGTCGATCAGGGTGAGCGTCGAGTTCACCGACAGACCCCGCAACGAGACCCCCGACGAGCCCGCACCGAAGCCGCCGGTGAACGAGGTCGGGACCGAGCCGCTGCTGTCGGCGGAGATCGAGCGGACCGCGTCCGACACGTTGTTGATGCCGGCCTTGGCCAGCGAGTCCGAGGTCAGCACGGTGACCGGCGACGGCGTCTCGGTGTCGGTGCGGCGGAACAGCGTGCCGGTGACGACGATGTCCTGCGGCTGGCCGGCGTCCGCGGTGGCCGGTGCAGCAGCTGGGGCTGCCGGAGCCGCGGTGGGCTGGACCGGGGCGTCCTGTGCGAACGCCGGCGCGGCGCCGATCAGCCCGGCGAGGACGAGCGTCGAAAGCGCCGAACTGCGCAACAGCGTCGGCCGGAAAGCGATTTTGGTCATGGTTAAGCGATCTCTCACAAGGCCCCTCCCTCCCCCCTTTGGGGACGATAGCGAGCGCGTTCGCGGCCGCGCGATCCGGGAGGAGGCGGCTCTGCGGGAGGAGTGCAAGCGTGTCTCAGAACTGTAAAGAACCCAGGAATTCCGCCAAATCTTCGGGGAAGACCTGTCACAGGAAAGACACTGTTCCTGACGTATTTTTCATGTTGACCGGCGCCCGCACGACGAAGCGAGCCCCCGCTGCGAGCAGCTGCATTATCGTGTCATGAAGGCTGCATGACAGCGTCGCCCGGGACGCGACGCCCGCTGGCAGAAAGATTCCGCTTGGCGACTCACCCTGTAGAACATTACAAGAACAGTTGTGAACGAGTCGTCCGCCCTGATTGCCCGCCTGAAGCGAATCGCCACGACGGGAATGCCGACCCAGGGTGATGGCCGCGCCGATGATGCATGGCTGACGCAGGGGATGGCCAAGGCGCAGTTGCACGAGGTTTTCGCGACCGTCGACGATGCGGCGAGTGGCGCAGGGTTCGCAGTGGCCTCGGTTCTGGCGGCCCGCGCGGCGCCGGTGATGTGGTTGCGGACCGAGGCGAGCGAGCGGCAGGGCGGGCGGCTGCATGCGACCGGGCTGGTCGAGATGGGGCTCGACGTGACGTCGCTGGTGCTGGGGCTGGTCGAGGACGAGGCGGACTTGTTGCGCGCCGCCGCCGATGCCGCGCGGTGTCACGGGCTTGGCACATTGCTGATCGAATCCTGGGGGCGTGCGCCAAAGATCGACCTGACCGCGACGCGGCGGCTGATGCTGGCCGCGGAAGCGTCGGGCGTGACCATCCTCAGCCTGCGTATTGGCGCCGAACCGGTGCCGAGTGCGGCGGCGTCGCGCTGGAGGGTGGCGGCATGTTGCTCCCGACCTTTGGAAGCCGACGCACCTGGCAAACCTGCCTTCGACATCGAATTGCTGCGCCGACGCGGAGGCCAGGCCGGGCTTCGCTGGCGTGTGGAGTGGGACCGTGACGCGCACATCTTCGACCAAAACGCCTTCGCCTCTGGTGATTCCGCGGCGCTACCTGGCGCTGGTATTCCCGTGGCTGCCGATCGAGCGGCTGCGGACGATGCGGCCGCATCTGTTCGTCGGACGGGCTGAGACGCCGATCGCGTTCGTCGAGACGGTGTCGGGCGGGGTCCGGCTGAAGGCGCTCGATCGCGAGGCGGTACGGGCAGGGCTCCAGCCCGGGCTGACGCTCGCCGATGCCCGCGCCCGCGTGCCGGAGCTGGAGGTGTACGAGCATGATGCGCATGCCGATCACGAATGGCTCGAGCGGCTGGCCGATGGATGCCAGCGCTACACGCCATCGGTCGCGCTCGACGAGCCCGATGGGCTGATCCTCGATATCGCCGGGTGCGTGCACGAGTTCGAGGGCGAGCGTCGCCTCGCTGCCGATCTGGAGGAGCGCCTCGCGCGCCGCGGGCTACTGGTACGCCATGCGTTCGGCGACACACCCGACACGGCGCGGGCGCTCGCGCGGTATGCGGGGGCGCCTGCGCCGGATGAAAAGCGGGCGGTGAAGCGGTTGCCGGTGGCGGCGCTCGGCCTCGACGAGGATGCGACCACCGCCTTGTCGCGCGCGGGGCTGAAGACGGTCGGCGACGTGATGGCACGCCCGCTCGCGACGATTGCGGCGCGGTTCGGCGAGGAGGCGGCGATGATGATCCGCCGGCTCGACGGATCGGTCAAAGAGCCGATCGTCGCGCGGCGCACCGTGCCGAAGATCGGTGTCGAACGCCGCTTCGCCGAACCCATCGCGCGCACCGAATACGCGCTGGAAGTGATCGCGGAGCTTGCCGCCGAAGCCGCCGAGCAACTGGCCCAACGTCACGAAGGCGGGCGGCGGTGGGAAGTACGGCTGTTCCGTGCCGACGGGCTGGTCCAGCGCCTCAGGATCGAGACCGGTCAGCCGATACGCGACGTCGCGCTGTTGATGCGCCTGTTCCGCGAGCGGATCGACAGCCTCGCCGATCCGCTCGATCCGGGGTTCGGCTATGATCTGGTCCGGCTCGACGTGGCGCTCGCCGAGCGGCTCGATGCGTCGCAGTTGAAGCTTGAAGGCGGCGAGGCGCAAAAGGGGGAGGTTGCGCAGTTGGTCGACCAGCTCGGCACGCGGCTGGGCCGGGCGCGCGTCCGCCGGTTCTCGGCGCGCGACAGTCACATCCCCGAACAGGCCGAGCTGATGCTGCCGGCGGCAGAGGCCCCTGCCCCGACGCCGTGGACCGCGCCCGAAGCCGGTGAGCCGCCGCTGCGCCCGATCTATCTGTTCGATCCGCCGCAGCCGATCGAATCGATGATGGCCGAGGTCCCCGACGGCCCGCCGCACCGCTTCCGCTGGCGCCGCACCGTGCACGACGTGGCGCACAGCGAGGGACCCGAGCGGATCGCGGGCGAATGGTGGCGGCGCCAGGACATTCCGACGCGTGATTACTACCGCATCGAGGACCGCCGCGGCCGCCGCTTCTGGATCTTCCGCCACGGCCTGTATTCCGAGATGGAGGCGCCGCGCTGGTACCTCCACGGCGTCTTCGCATGACCCTACCTGCGTCATGACCGAGTTCGCCGAACTCGTCGCCGCGACCAACTACTCGTTCCTCGACGGTGCCAGCCATCCGAGCGACATCGTCGGCCGCGCAATCGAATTGAAACTGGCCGGTATCGGCATCGCCGATCGCAATACGGTTGCCGGCGTGGTCCGCGCTTATGATGCACTGGAACGCGCAAAACGGGGTCAACTCGGCGCGAAGCTGCCGCCGTTCGATTTCAAACTGGTGGTCGGCGCGCGTCTCGTATTCGCCGACGGTACGCCGGACATCGTCGCTTATCCCGCAACCCGGGCTGGATGGGGACGGCTGACGCGACTGCTGACACTAGGCAACCGGCGCGCCGAGAAAGGTGGCTGCATCCTCGGCTTCGACGATCTGATCGCGCATCTGGGTGAGATTTTGTTGATCGTCATGCCGGAATGCACCGCCCGCCCGGTGGTCGCGCACAAGGATTTCGTACTTCCCAAGCGCAACGATGCCGGTCTTGAAGCCACACTTGTCGCGCTCCGCCCGCTGGCGCGGCGATCGGTGTGGCTTGGCGTAACGATGCCACATGGCGGTCGCGATCGGCGGCGTCAGCTCCGGCTTGCCCGGATCGCGGCCAAGGCGCGCGTCCCGATCCTGGCGACCAACGACGTGCGCTATGCGGTGGCGGACGATCGCTCGCTTCATGACGTCGTCACCTGCATCCGCGAGGGAACGACGATCCAGCGTGCCGGAAAACGCCTCGGTGCCAATGGCGAGCGCCATCTGAAGGGGGTCGACGACATCGCGCATCTTTACCGCGACCGACCGCATGCGATCGACGAGGCGGCAAAGCTGCTGGCGCGAATCGACTTCACACTCGACGAACTCAAATACGAGTATCCGCATGAGCCCGTCCCCGCAGGCTGGACTCCACAGGGCTGGTTGGAACACCTCGCGTGGCAATCGGCGATCGACCAATATGACGGCTATGTGCCGGACAAGCTGATCGTATCGCTCCGCGAGGAGTTCGCGTTGATCGAGAAATGCGGATACGCCTATTATTTCTTGACGGTTCACGACGTCGTCCGGTTCGCACGGAGCGTCGTCCCGCCGATCCTGTGCCAGGGACGCGGTTCCGCCGCCAACTCGGTGGTATGCTATGTGCTCGGCGTTACGTCGGTGGATCCGATGAAGCACGACCTGCTCTTCTCGCGCTTCGTCTCGGCTGAACGTAGCGAGCCGCCCGATATCGACGTCGATTTCGAGCATGAGCGGCGCGAAGAGGTGATGCAGTATATCTATCGCCGCTATGGGCGAGACCGTGCCGCGATCGCGGCGACCGTCATCCATTTCCGATCGCGCAGCACCGTGCGCGAAGTGGGCAAGGCGCTGGGCTTTACCGAAGACGTCACGCAACGCCTGACCAGCACGGTTTGGGGTAGCTTCTCGAACCGTTTCCCGGAACGCCGCTTTGCCGAAACGGGGTTTGACGTTGCCAATCCGGAAGTTGCCCGGTTGCAGGACATGGTCGAACGGTTGCTCGAATTTCCGCGTCACCTATCGCAGCATGTTGGCG
>Ga0307997_10000590_pt1 | contig 16612 bp, 14 predicted proteins | sample Davwhametageno36_FD_203165 | JGI IMG/M metagenome (GOLD analysis project Ga0307997, IMG submission 203165) | Marine microbial communities from Davis Island wharf, Antarctic Ocean - #36 | ecosystem: Environmental > Aquatic > Marine > Unclassified | place: Antarctic Ocean: Davis Island wharf... | reverse complement strand
AGCACCACAAAATCTGGCCCATGATCCGCAATACTCCAGACTTTTAGGTGCATGCCAGTGTTACCAGAATGTTGTGTAAGATCGCCGGAATGATGTTTCTCGAAGGTAAATACCTGCCCATCGATTTCGGCTGAACAGCCCTTAATCCGATTGATCACCGGACCCATTAAGGAACCAAAGCTGCTCATTCTGCCTTCATAAGCCGCAACCTCTGAACTGCCCAAGGTCAAAGGCCAAGGAACCCCAGTCAGCCTCACATCATTGAGCACACCGCCGAGGGTTAAGATTTTCACGACCAGCAGATCTGAGCCAATGGTGATTTGCGCGACATCGCGGCCATCCTGGGTGGTTCCAAAAGGTATTACTTGTATCATAGGACCTCCTGATGCCTATTTCCATTGCTTAAATGAAATTCCATGTGGTAGGTTTTTAGCCATCGTGGTCAAGTGTGAAAATTTTGCTAATTGCAATGGTTAGCAACTATCAAAGATATTGACTGTATCAGCTTTGGGGATGCAATTACTTATTTCATAATTGGCATGAGTTGCGATCATCTCTATTTTTATACTTAATTCAAGTGCTTGTTTTATTGCTTGGCAATTTTATTCACACTATGGCTCTTAAAATAAAGTTTATGAAATTCAAACTAATTAACATTAGCCTGAATTAGTCATATTATTGAAAGAACTTTTTCAGCTAATGCACGTCCCAAAACTTTGTTATTTTGTTCGGTAAAGTGAATGCCGTCGCAGCCATCAGTAGTGATTACAGTGCCTGCATCAAAGAAATCCACCTTCATAAAATCAGCAAGGTAGCTATATTGTTTTGCAAACTGAGCCGTCTTCTGATGACCGCCCTCGAATGTCCCCTGAAAAAACGGGTGAGGCATTTCAGTAAGTGGTGGTGGAGCAACTACAAGCGCTTTGGGCGCGGGATACTCTGTGCCAACCCCCCCTGCGCTACTACTGATTTGGCCCAGAAGCTTAGCCATACCATTGGCTGTCTCGAAAGGTGTCCGATTAAAAAACGACTTGGTATCGTTCGTACCAAGCATGATGATTACAAGATCAAGTGGTAGGTGACTTGCCAACGCGGCAGGAAAATAGGCGCTGCCGTTTAAGCGTGGGTCGTTGGGATCATCCAAACTGGTAGTTCGTGCGCTTAAGCCTTCTTCGATGACACTATAATTTTTTCCAAGATAAGCAGACATCACACCTGTCCAACGTTTTTCATAACCATAGCGTAGTGAGGGTGCACCTCCAACAACTGGGATCCAACCCCATGTTAAAGAATCCCCAAAACACATAATTGACTTATTAATATTCATTCGATAATTTTCCTCTCAACATTTAGTTTATCTGAGCCATATTGCAGCCATCTTCCTTGGCGCTAAAAAGGATAATTTTCATTATAGTGGTTCCCAATGTACGCCTGCGGCTGGCAGGGTCATATGATTCCATGTGATTGGTTTTGGACCATAGTTAAACCAAAACCTATGGGTCTGGGTGTCGCGAATTCGAATGTCTCGGGGCAGGTCCATTATCGGCAGGCCTTGCTCTTGCGCCACTTGTACCAGCAAGCGCCGCCAAAGGCTGGGATTGGGCCAGCCTGCGAGATAGATCAGATTGTCAGCGCTGACAGCGGCTGGGGCGCCATCTTCAAGCTGCAAGATCACAGCATCGTCGGTTTCTATTGCTTCTCGCCATTTTTCAAATGCACCTCCCCCTTTGAGGGGCATTGGGGCAAAGGGCGGCAGGCTTTCCACATAGGTGACTTTGGTCGCAAGCCCTGCAATCTGAGGGACAAGACTTTCAGGTATGGTCAGCTCTTCAGTTTTTGAGCCCGCCCGTGGGCCGGCGACAACCAATCCGCCGGAAAGGCTGGTAGGAACTGTCAAAAGGCCGGGTGCAAATGTGATTTTATATGTCGACGGATCGACTGTTTTAGGGACGACATCCACCGACCAGCCGGCCCGGCGTAATGCGCGGTAGCAGTCAAACACCATTTGGAAATAGTCAAAATCTGCACCCTGTGGCTGGGTCTCCCAAGCATAGGCGCTGTCGTAATCAAACACCAAAGCCACTTGAGCTTGAGCTGTGCCCACATCTGGAAGTTCGGCCAATTCTGCGGCGACCTGTGCTGCATCGCCCAAAGCCGGGGCCGCAGTTGAGTCGGGCTGCAATAGGCCTGCATGCATCTGCTCCTGTGCAAAGGGTGCTTGCCGCCAACGGAAATAGCAGACGGTTTCCGCACCATGTGCGAAGGCCTCCCATGCCCAAAGTCGTGGCATGCCAGGCAAGGGCGCTGGGTTCCATGGGGCCCAATTCACCGGTCCCGGTTGTTGCTCCATGATCCACCACCGTCCATTGGATGTGGCGCGGTAGAGATCGTGATGGAAAGCTTGGAAATCCGGATCCCCTTGGCGCAGAAAATGTGCCTTATCATCATCTGTGGCGCCAACCCGGTCTAGCAGGAAACCCATAGGGTAGCTGTCCCAAGAGGAAATATCCAAATCCGCTCCAACATCATAGTGATCAAACGAGGTGATCCGCCCCATGAAGTTATGGATAATAGGAGCTTGGGAATTCTTGCGAATTTCATCACATTGCACGCGGTTAAACAAAACTACTTGATCAGAAGAAAACCTGCGGAAGGCTAAGACATGGCTCGGGTTGGGCTCGGTCACGGTTTGGTTGGGCAGTCCCAGTTGATCAAAGCTGTCATAGTCCATCGACCAAAACACATTGCCCCAAGCGGAATTGAGCGCATCGGGGGATTGATAGCGCTGCGCGCACCAATCTTGAAACGCGCTGTACGCATGAGGCGAATAGCTGATTGCGGTATCGTGACAGTCATATTCATTGTCCGTTTGCCAAGCAGCGATATAAGGATTTTTGCCATAGCGTTCCGCCATCAAACGGGTGATCCGGCGGGCTTCTTGGCGGTAGCCATCATGGCTGAAGCAATAATGCCGGCGTGAGCCAAATTTTCGGATTGTGCCCGCCTCATCATGGGCCAGCATATCGGGATGCTTGTTGAGCATCCAAAGTGGCGGCGTGGCTGTGGGCGTGCCTAAGATCACCTTCAAGCCAGCGGCCCCTAGGGTCTCGATAGCTCGGTCTAGCCAGTCCCATTCGAAGTGCCCGGGCTTGGGTTCCATGCGGGACCACGCGAACTCTCCGATCCTCACCCAGCTTAATCCAGCCTCCGCCATACGCTGCGCATCTGTAGCCCAGATGTCCTCTGGCCAGTGTTCCGGATAATAACAAACTCCGAGGGTGCGCTTCATGTTTGATCTCACAAAATGATTTGATGTTCGAGTTGCCCGGTCGCTGAGACTTGGGTTTCAAAGGTTTGCCCATCGGCTGGCGTCAGCTCATCTGCCCTGCGCCCTTGGGTGGCGCTGGTGCAAAAAAGGCGTGAAGTGGCGCCAGCAAAGGCGGGGCAGGTGGCATGGGCGGCAGGCAGTGCGATGGTTTCGAGCAGTTCGCCCTGAGGGCTATAACAGGCCAAGCGTGCCGCCCCCCATTGCGCGTTCCAGATATTGCCTGCGGCATCGACGACAGCACCATCAGGATTTTTGCTCGTTTGGGTGAGATCAACGGCCAATCTTGGTTTGGAAATGGGCCAGCCGTCCACATCCAAATCTACAGTCAAAATTTGCTGGGTCGGGGTGTCTGTGTAATAGGCATTTTTGCCATCTGGGGCAAAACAGATCGCATTTGGGATGGTCAGGCCGGTGACTAATTTTTTCAAGGTCCCGCGATGATAACGGTAAATCGCACCAGCATTGGCCTCGGCATTCTTGCCCATGGTGCCAATCCAAAACCCGCCCTGTGGATCTGCGCGGCCATCATTGGAGCGAGTCACCGGGTTGCGGGCTTCCAGGTCACAGATTTTTGTCTGAGTTTTTGTGATCAGATCAAAGCTGAACAGCTGGCTTTCTGAAGCGATCAAGAGCTGGTCATGGCTGATCCAACCCGCCGCGGAGACATATTCGTCAAACTGCCAAACTTGAGTGGCGCTCAACAGCTGATGGGCTGTGATATCGAACCAAAACAGGTCTTCGCGCAGCGGGTGCCACAGTGGTCCCTCGCCGAGGCCACAAGGGCGGGGGTTGAAGAGCATCATCATATTGCGTCGAAGGCGGCCACAATGGCCTGCACTTTTGTGGCGACCCTTTCGGGAGTGTCGCCGGGTTTGTAAATTGCTGATCCAAGTCCAAAGCCATCGGCGCTGGCTGCGACCCATTCGGCAAAGTTTTCAGGGCCTGCGCCACCGACGGCATAAACCTGTGTACCTACAGGCAATATCGCACGCATGGCTTTCAGACCCTTTGGGCCAGCGACGTCACTAGGGAAAAGCTTCAGGCCTGTGGCCCCTGCTTGCAGCGCGGTGAAGGCTTCGGAGGTGGTGAAAATACCCGGCCAGCTTTGCATGCCTGCAGCAATCGTGGCGGCAATCACAGCCGGGTCACAATTGGGCGATACCACCAATTGGCCACCCGCCGCTTTGACCTGTTGCACCTGTACGGCCGTGAGTACGGTTCCAGCTCCAATCAGGGCGCGATTCCCGTAGGCTTCAGCAATGGCGCTTATGCTCTCAAGAGGCGAGGGCGAATTGAGGGGCACTTCTATTTTATCGATACCAGCCGCTAATATAACGCCAGAGATGGCCACGGCTTCGGCAGGTTGCACCCCACGCAGGATGGCAATTATTGGGCGGCTCATAGGGTTTCCTTCCAAGTGGCATAGGCGGCTTTCAGGCCAGCCAAGGTCATCTGTGCTGTATCGGTGCGGGTGACGGGGACATGCTGAGCTGCCAAAGCTGCGGCATAGCCATCCCCCATAGATTTAGGCCCGATCATGGCCAAAGATTGACCCAGCCAATAGGGCTTGGCGGCCGCCAGCTCTGCGCCGATCAAAAGCCCGGAAAGCCTAGATTTCGCGGTGGTGGCGGGCAGGTCGTTCAACAGGCTTCCGGCGCGCAGCCCAAATAGACGTGCGGCAATGGCCTCGGGGCGGGATATGGCCTCATCGACGGCTTGATCAAAGGCCTCTTGATCCCAGCCGTTACTGTTTACCGAATGTCGTAACACCGATGCTGTTGAGAGCAGGTCAAACATCTCGCCGGTCATGAAGGTCTGAAAGCTGACAATTTCACCAGCGCTCATCTGGACCCATTTGGTATGGGTGCCGGGCAGGCAAATCACCCCATCCCAATTTGGATTGAGCTTTTGGAAGCCGGCGATTTGGGTTTCCTCACCGCGCATCACATCGGCCGGTTGGGTTTGTGAGACACCTGCGATGATCCGAACATTCAATCTTGGGTCGGTTGTAGGCGCTTTTGTTAATTTCGATTGAGGTTTACAGGGCGTCACATGATAGGGCGCTTCAATCCAACCTTGCCGCGCTCCAACCATGCCGCAGGCGATCACATCGGTTGGAGCCGCTGATAGCCAAGGCTCCACCAAAGCGCAGAGGGCGTCTTCAAACTCAGAGGGCGCCAACGTCCCCATGCCTTGATCCGATGAGGCTGTGGATAGATCATGACCCTCAGCATCCATCGCCCAAGCGCGCAGCGAGGACGTCCCCCAATCCACAGCGATCCACTTAGCTTTGACGCTCATCCTGTGGTCACCACGCCGCCGTCAATCACCAAGGCTTGACCGGTCATCATCTTGGAGCTTTGCGAGGCCAAAAATAGGCAACCTCCCAGGATATCTTCTGGTTCGAGAGTTTCGTTGAGACATTGCCGCGCCACATGGGCTGCTAACCCTTCTTCGGTCACCCAAAGGTCTTTTTGCTTTTGCGTCAGAACCCAACCGGGGGCCAAGGCGTTGACCCGGATTTTGTCGTGGCCAAACTCACGCGCCAAGCTGCGCGACAATCCGTTGATGGCGGAGTTGCAGGCGGTGTAAATTGGATATCCTGAATTGCCCATCATATAGCTGATAGAGCTGAAATTTATGATCGAACCAAAGCCCGCTTGGCGCATTTGCGGCAAGACTGTTTGGCAGGCAAAGAAATAGGCTTTGAGATTGACCTCAATCATCCAATCCCAAAATTCAGGCGTCACCTCTTCAGCGCTGTGGCGTTTGTCATTGGCTGCGTTGTTGATCAGGGTTGTGATCGGGCCATGTGCGTCTGCGGCCTGCGCCATGCTGGCTTTAAGAGCTGCTGTATCGGTGATGTCGCCTTGTATGAACAAGGGGCGATTGCCGTATTTGGTCTCCAGCTCCGCGCAAAATGCACTGGCGTCAGACCGACCGATGAAAGCCACACGTGCGCCTTGGGCTACAAAACCCTCGGTGAGTGCAGCCCCAATGCCTAAGCCGCCGCCGGTAATGTAGACAGAAGCGTCTTTGAGATCGCTGTATTGCGCGGTGGACATGATAGGGCTCCTTAAGTGAACAGCATTAGAATGTAGGAAGGCTACAGTGAGAGCTTTCGGCCTTCAATAACCCAGATTGAGCTGGGCACAGCATAGGGCAAGTTTAAACCCTGTGCCATCAACCAAGCCCCTGAGGCCTGAAGCTCCTGGCTCTTGAGAAGGAGATTGCCGCGTGACAGTGGATGAACCTTGTCGCGGTTGAGCAGATGCACGGCAAAGATGGCATTGGGATCCAGTTGGGTCAGTCGTAGAGGGCGGGAGTTGATCTGAGAAGAGCTGTCGAGTTGGTTGGAAAAGATCACAAACCGTGAGCCGTCTCGGGCCAATTGCATTTCCGCCAAAACCGATGGATCAGCGCTATCGAGGCGCAAAATATCTCCATTGGCCATCCATGCCCGGTTATCTTTGTACCATTGGGTGATGTCTTTTAGTGCCAGCGCTTCAATCTCGGTCAACTCGCGTGGATCCATCTCAAAACCCATATGGCGCTGGGCAGCCACCCAAGCGCGGTATTGCATATCGAACGTGCGCCCGGAGGTGTGGCACAGTCTCGGGCCAACGTGGCTGCCGGTCACAGCGGAGGGCAAAAATAATGCCGCACCGTGTTGAATGCGGCTGCGCTCTAAGGCGTCGTTGCTGTCAGACAGCCAAACCCTTTGAGTGTGTTGTAATATCCCAAAATCAATCCGTCCGCCGCCTGATGCGCAGGTCTCGATTTCCACATGTGGAAAGGCTGCTCGCAACCGCGCTAGCAAAGCATAGCTGCTGCGAGTTTGGGCGGCATCGGAGATTGGCAAGGTTCGGTTGTGATCCCATTTTATATAGCTAATATCGTAGTCGTGCAGCAGTGCTCCAATGCTGTTGAATAAATAGTCTCCGACCTGGGGCAGTGCCATGTTGAGTACCATCTGCTGGCGGCCCAAAAGCTGATCTTCCGGACCTAAGGCCCAGTCGGGATGGGCGCGATATAAAGCGCTGTCAGGGTTGACCATTTCTGGTTCAAACCACAGGCCAAACTGCATTTCCAAAGCGATGACATGATCTACTATTGGCCCTAGGCCATCGGGATACTTACGAGGATCAATTTGCCAATCGCCTAAGGAGCTGGTGTCATCATCGCGTTGGCCAAACCAACCGTCGTCCAGTACAAAGCGCTCAGCACCTAAAGCTTTGGCTTGGCTGGCGATATCTTGTAAAATAGGGATGTCATGGTCAAAATAAATCGCTTCCCAGCAATTGTAATGTACAGGGCGCGGCTGTGCGGATTGGGGGAATGTCACGATGTGATCACGCAGGTGGCGCTGGAAAGCGACGGCGCAACCGTTTAATCCGTGATCAGAAAACACCGCATAGAGTTTCGCGGTTTCAAAGTACAAACCGGCCGTGAGCTCGGAATCAGTGGCATTGCCAAATTGTACCTGCCTGCGGCCATCGGGCAGCTCTTCGGCAATCATTCTATGGCCGCCAGACCAGCCGTAGTGAAACCCATAGGCTTTACCGGCGGTATTGCTTGTGCCGCATTCGGGGATGATCAAGCCGGGGAAATGCTCATGCCCGCTGCGGCCTGTGCGACTTTCCCGCATATGCATGCCCGCAGTCCATGGCACGGAGTTAACCTGAAATTCGCCGATCCAGCTGCCGGACAGGCTCAACATCTCGGTACTATAGTGTGGCGCTGGAAAAACTGGGGCGGCCAACCAATGGAGAAGAATGGGATTAGTGGCGGTTACTGTGGCCCAAGTGCTGATTAAACCTGTATCCGGTGTTAGAGCAAAATGGGCTTGATAGGTCAGGCCAAGCTTTGGATCGCTGTAAGTCAGCGCTAAAGCCTGCCAGCCTTCTTCGGCCGAGACGAACCGAAACTTTGGATGCAACACAGCTCCCTGTGCATCGCGGCACCGCAGGCCCGGCTGGCCAGGAAAAGATTGGCTGGCCTCGGGGCAGAGTGACAGATCAGGGTTGTCGTCCAGCATCCCGCCTGTGAAATCCTGTTGATGAGCAGCGGCCAAGTGGGCGCAATTCTCTGAAGCCGGCAAAGCTTCCCCCCAATAAATAATTTGAGGCAATAGATCTACTGTCGAGGTCAAGACCAGCGTTTGGTGACCGTCGTCTAAGCGCCAAGAGTTTGACATGGACAAGCTCCTTAGCTTTCGGACTATTTTACCGCGCCAAGCGTGAGACCTGCAATGAAATGTTTCTGCATTAGGAAAAACATCAAAACAGGTGGCAAAGCAGCAATGATCGAGCCTGCGCTCATCAGGTGATACATCGCCCGATACTGTGCATTGAAACTAGTGATACCAGCAGTGACAGGCTGAGTATTTTCTCCCTGTGTGAGCACAATCGCCCAGAAGTAGTCATTCCAGATGAAGGTAAATATCAGGACTGAAAGCGCTGCAATTGCGGGCTTCATCAGGGGTAACACCACATACCAGAATATGCGCCATTCTGCGACGCCTTCAATCCGGGCCGCTTCGATCAGCTCATAGGGGAGTGCCTTGATGAAATTGCGCATAAATAGGGTGCAAAACCCAGTTTGGAATGCGATGTGAAACAGCACCAAGCCGCTTTTGGTGTTATAAAGTCCCATGTCCAGCGTCAGGTCACGAACTGGCACCATCAGGATTTGGAAGGGTACGAAATTGCCTGCTATGAACATAAAGAAAATCAGTAAATTGCCACGGAATTTGTAAACGCCAAGCGCAAAACCCGTCATACAGCTTAGCGCCACCGCGCCGATCACCGTGGGGATGGTGATCAGGAATGAATTCATAATGTAGCGGGGCATGGCGGAGCCGAACACCATGCCGTAATTTTTAATCATCTCAAATGACGACGGCCAGCCCCAGTAATTGCCAATTAGGAAATCTGAGTCGGGCCTTATCGAGAACAGTGCCACAGCCAGTAGTGGGGCCAGCCACAGCAACATCACGAGGGGTAAGATCGCCTGATAACCCAGCTGCCAAGCGCGCGATGATTTTTCTATGGGTTTTGGAAACATTGGTTATGGCTCCAAAGATACAAGGTTAGGTTTCACTGGTTCACAGCTTTCTCGTCTTGATAGGTCCGCCAAAGAAAATACCCAATGAAGATCATCATTATAAGAAATAAGATAACTGCAATTGCGGCGCCATAGCCCATTTTGAACCCATACTCTGACAGAGATTTTTCAAACATGTAAAAGCCGAGTACACGTGATGAGCCGAAGGGGCCACCATTGGTCATGATCGCAATTAAATCAAAGGACCGTAAGGATCCAATGACTGTAACTACAAAGGCAATAAAAGTAGCGGGGCGTAGTTGCGGCAAAATTACATACCAGAGCATTTTCATGCCTTTGGCGCCATCCAAGCGTGCGGCCTCGACTTGCTCAGGGTCTACGGAGTTTAGGCCGGTGAGGTAAAGGATCATGCAAAAGGCTGTCTGTGGCCAAACTCCCGCGGCAATGACCCCGTAGGTCGCTAGGCTGGGGTCACCTAAAACATTGATTGGCTCAAAGCCCACGAATCCAATGATCCCATTGAAAAGTCCATATTGTGGATCATAAAACCAAGTAAAAACTAAGCCAACAACAATCTGAGAAATTACGAAGGGGAAGAAAAAAAGTGACTTATAAAGCCGAATACCTCGCACAGCTTGATTGAGGAAAAGCGCAATGAGTAGACCGGCTGGGATAGAGACAAGGTAGAAGATTAACCACTTGAGATTGTTCCATAATGAAATATTGAACGACCTATCACGGGTTAATAACTTTTCATAATTTCCTAACCCGACATATTCTCCGTGGGTACCTAGCTCTCCCAAGCCGTTCCACTTAAACAAAGATATCTGAAAACTCTGAAATATTGGAAAAACTACGTAAATCGTGAACATCACAATGCCTGGAACCAAAAACAGCCATGGGGTAAAAGCAATTTCATTTCGCTTATACCAGCCTTGTTTGGCCAGCGTTATATTCCATGTGGATGTGGTGGTCATGGTGACGCCTCGGTGAGAAGTTAAGGGCTAAAAAACAAATACTGAAAAACGAAGAATCGATTTTCAGTATTGATTATGATGCTGGATGCGCGGCCTATAGCTGCGCATCCGGTAGTAGCTTAGCTCTGCCTTAAGCTATGGTCTAGTATAAGTCTTGGCGTACTGCTTCGATACGCTCAAGTACATCATCTAAGTTATCTGGGAATACCATGAACTCCTGCATGCCTTCCATGGCCGCTTTAGCCATTTCAGCTGGAAAGTCACGATCAAAGAACTGTGAAACACCGCCAGGGCTGTTGGTCGACAGCATTTCAAAGCCCTGTTTCAGGAACTTGTCATCATCGACTGCAGCAGCCGAATTCACTGGTAATTGGGTTAAATTGGCACCATTGTTTATAATTGTTTGTTCTGCTGGTGAAACAAGGTAACGTAGAAATGCTCGTGCGTTTTCTTTATTTTGCGCATTCGCTGCAATGTGGAATGAATCTGTTGGTGCAGCCTCGGCCAGAGCAACACCAGGTGTGATTGGTGGAAACTGGTGGAAGTCCAATTGATCATCTGTCAGGCCAGCTTCACGCAGAGGTGAAACTGTAAAGTTGCCAATTAGAATCGCGCCAGCTTCACCGTTTACAACGAAGGGCAGAGATTGTTGCCAGTCTTTGTTTTGATGGTCATCGATGAAGGCACCCATGCGGACCAACTTGCCCCAGTTTGCAAATGTTTCATAAACCCGTGGATCAGTCCACTTAACTTCGCCTCGTGCCATTTCCATTTGGAAGTCAAAGCCATGAGTACGCATATTTATGTAATCGAACCAAGCGGCAGCGGTCCATAACCATTTGGTTCCAATAGTGTAGCATTTACGACCTGATGCAATCATAGCTTCACAGTTTGCGAGCATTTCGTTAAAGTCTTCAGGCTCGGAGAGGCCTAGTTCAGCATATATGTCTTGGCGATAATATAAACCTATTTGGTAATAAGAGTATGGAACACCCCATTGCTTACCGTCTAGGGTCAGGGCGCCCTTTGTGGACGCCAGGCTGCCTGCAATAGCAGGCTCTGCCCAAAGGTCAGATACATCTTCAAATAGGCCAGCCTCAACATAAGGCTTCATCCGGTTGGCAGCATACCATGTCAGAACGTCAGGAGCGTCGGCAGACAGAAAATTACGGATCTGTGTTTTATAAGCTTCACGATCAATCACAGTAGTTGTGATGTTCAATTCTGGGTTTAAAGCCTGAAACCGTGAGATCATCGCTTCCATTGTTGCGCGTGGCGCAGGATTGGATGTGTCCAGGTTAATTTTTAATTCGCCAGTAAGCTCAGCGGATACTGGAGCAGATAATACAACAATAGCTGCTAAAGACGCTACCGTCGCTTTCATTATAAAATTCATAGTTTCCTCCCATAGGTTTCCATATAAAACTAAGTTTCATTATTTGAAACTTAGTTTTATATGTTGATATTTTAATCTCAAATCAGTTATACTTGTCAACAGTTGATCTAGGTAGTTGTGGGTTGTTTAGCATATTCTTCGGTGGCTTTCTAAAACTACAGCGCAAAAAGTTTATGAGACAGGAGTGTAGATGCTAAAAGCGCCAAAATCAGACGGAACTGTTGGAAAGGCGCTGCAGGTATTGGACCAAGTGGCTGAATTTCGTAGGCCAGTTAGGTTCTCGGAGCTTTTAGAAAATAGTCCATTTCCTAAGCCAACCTTGTATCGCTTTGTACAAACTCTCACAAACCAAGGAATGTTATCTTTTGATCCTGATCGACAGACATATGCGATGGGTGTTCGACTTGTGCGACTTGCGCACTCGGCCTGGCGTTACAGCTCGCTTGCCCGAGTTGCGCGGCCCTATATTGAAGCGCTGGCGGCAAAGGTTGGTGAAGCGGTGCACTTGGCGCAGCTCGACAATGGGCATGTGCTTTTTGTTGATAGGTGCAAAGCCACTGATCAATTTGAAACATTGGCCCAGGCTGGAAAAATTGCTCCGGGATATTGCACTGGTGTCGGCAAGGTGATTTTGGCTTTTATGCCACAAATCGAGCAAAACCGGGCGCTGGATCAGCAAGCTTATAAGGCGTACACTCCGTCCACACTCACAAACCGCGCCGCACTTCTGACCGAGCTTGCTCAGATCAAGGCGGATGGTGTTGCCTTTGACCGCGAAGAGCATGAGCAAGGGATCATCTCGATTGCCTGCCCCATCCTAACCGGTCAAGGCCGGGTTGTTGGGGCCGTGTCTATTGCTTCATCGACGAATCGATACACAATTGACGACTTGGAAAAACAAAGACCCAATTTGCTGAAGTCTGCAAATTTAATTGGGTCTGACGCAGAACTATGGCAGGTCCCAACATGGAGCTGAACAATGGGAGAACTGGTTAAATGTCAGGCGTAATGCTTTCAAACATCATTAAGAAATATGGTGAAGTTCAAGTGATCCATGGGATCAATCTTGACATTCAAGACGGCGAATTTTGCGTATTTGTTGGGCCGTCTGGTTGTGGAAAATCCACCTTGCTCCGGATGGTGGCAGGGTTAGAAGACACAACTGGTGGCGCGATCACCATTGGTGGACGGGATGTCACCCGAGAAGATCCAGCTCGGCGTGGAGTGGCGATGGTGTTTCAAACCTACGCGCTTTACCCGCATATGACGGTGCAGGAAAATATAGGATTTGGCCTGCGAATGAATGGCTACCCCAAGGCCGAAATTGCTGAAAAAGTGGCCGAAGCCAGCCGTATTTTGAAGTTGGACGATTACCTAAGGCGTAAGCCCGCAGCATTGTCTGGTGGGCAGCGTCAGAGGGTCTCAATCGGTCGGGCTATTGTGCGTGGACCAGAGGTATTCTTGTTTGATGAACCGCTGTCAAACCTCGATGCAGAGCTTCGGGTTGAAATGCGCGTTGAAATCGCACGGTTGCACAAAGAGATTGGTGCAACCATGATCTATGTCACCCATGATCAAGTTGAAGCTATGACCTTGGCTGATAAGATTGTGGTGCTGCGGGCGGGTGTGATTGAGCAGGTAGGCGCGCCAATGGATCTTTACCGCAATCCGGATAATAAATTTGTTGCTGGCTTCATTGGTAGCCCAGCGATGAACTTTTTAAGCGCTAAAGTGTGCAAGGGTGTTGTTGATGTGCCGGGATTGCAAGCCTCCGTTAAGATGGATGTAACCCTGCCTGCGGAAGGCACTGCCGTTGAATTGGGTCTGCGGCCAGAACATTTGGCGATTGATCCCAAGGGAGACACCCATTGTATTGAGATGACAGAAAGCCTTGGCGGCGTGTCTTATGCTTATCTGATGGGGGCATTGGGTGAGAAAATTGTAGTCGAAGAACGTGGGGATTTGCGTTCGCAAGAGGGGGCCACTGTGGGGCTGAAAGTAGATGCTTTATCAGCCCGCCTGTTCGATGCGATCACGGAAGCGCGGATTCGCTAAATCCTTTGGCTAAGCCCCGAGAATCAAAAGAATGATCCCGATGCTGGCTAGTACAATCAAAAGTGTCAGGCAAAATGGCTTGTAGAGATGTTCCCATTTGGGCACAAACAACAGCTTGCCCAAAACCACACCCAAGCCGGCTGGTAAGGCCATAACGAGGCCGCGAGCCACCGCGGTTTGATCCATAATGCCGAATGACCAAAGGCTGATCATGGTCGTGACTGATCCTAAGAATAAAAACAACACAAGCGAGGCGCGCATCTGGCGTGGTGGTGCCTGCTGGGCCAAGACATAAAGTGCCACCACCATGCCACCAACACTGGCCAACCCTGTGGCAACTCCGGCCAGCCAGCCGGATCCATAAAGCCCCCAGTTGCTCACCAAAAATGGTATCCGCACCCGCGCCAATTGCAGGGCTGCAAGGACGACGATCACACCCAATGCTACGAATTTGGACTGATCGGGCGCAATCGCAGTGGTGAGGGCCAAACCAAAAGGAACCCCGAGCGTGGAGCCTATCGCCAGCCCAATCGCGACCTTTCGGTTGGCCTCCTGCCAACCGCTGCGCAACATGAATAACGAGGCGGTCATCTCAAGCCACCAGCATATTGGGATCAGCTGCACGGGGGGGATGATCAAAGCACCAGAGGCCATCACTATTGCTGACAGCGCGAAGCCGGAAAATCCGCGCACCATTCCGGCGGTCAGGCAAATCAAAGCAAGAATTAAGATCTCTTCACCGGTCAGCGCCAGCAACGCCGCCGAACCCGTCATCATGGATGCATTTCACTGGCGATTAAAGCCACCCCCTCTGGTATTTTACGCACTGGTAGGGAGCTATATGCTAAGCGATAATAGTTTTTTGGAGCATCCTCAATGGTGAAAAAGGGCCTGCCCGGCTCGATCAAAACGCCCTTGCTATGCAGCCTTTTTGCCACAATCTCAGTATCCACACCCTCTGGTGCGCGCATCCAAAACGAGCTTCCACCAAAGGCGCCTTGACCTGCGACTGTGAGGCTAAACTGCAAAAAGGACTCTTCCATAGCCAGCCGCCGCTCGTGAAAGGCTTTTCCCATTCGTCGGATCAAAGCATCGTAATGACCCAGAGAAAGGAAATAGGCGGCAGTGCGTTGAATATGACCGGGGGGGTGACGCAGAACGGTGGAGCGCAGCGCGCGCGCCTCGCGTATGAAATGTTTCGAGCCAACCAAATAGCCAAGCCGCAGCCCGGGAAATAAAGATTTGGAGAAACTGCCCACATAAATTACTCGGCCTTCTCGGTCCAAGGACTTCAAAGCTGGCGATGGCGCTTTGAGAAAAGACATCTCAAATTCGTAATCATCCTCAACGATCAAAAAATCCTGTTCGGATGCGCATTGCAACAGCGCCCGCCTGCGGTCCAAAGGCATGGTAGTCGCTGTGGGGCACTGATGCGATGGGGTTGTAAAAACAACATCGACATCTGCTGGCAGAGCGCTCGGTGGCAGCCCGCCAGCATCCACTTCGATGGAGGCAACTTGGCAACGCGATTGGGTGAGGATATCACGCAGAGACGGGTAGCAGGGGTTTTCTAAAGCGGCTGTGCGCCGTTGGTTGAGCAAAACATTGGCCGATAGCCATAGCGCATTCTGTGCTCCCATGGTTACCAAAACCTCATCAGGCTCGGCCTTGATCCCGCGGCGGGGCAGGGTGTGGCGCAGGATGAATTCGATCAGTTTGGGATCATCACGATCGAAATAGTCGGATGTTAAAGCGTCGTAATCTTTGGATCCCAAAGCCTGCAAAGCACAGAGCCGCCAATTGGACCGATCAAACAAGGTTTCATCGGCCTGCCCGTAGATAAAGGGATATTTGTACTTACCCCAATCCTGCGGTTTGGTTAGGGACACTCCACCGGAAAATTTCTGACCAATAGCACGGCTCCAATCGACCTTGTCTTCGCGCGGTGTGATGGCGAATTTGGTTGGTTGTGGCGCGTTTTCACTGATGTAATACCCACTGCGGCCCCGGCTGGTTAGATAGTCATCGGCCAAAAGCTCGGTGTAGGCCAAGGTTACTGTGATGCGGCTGACAGACAAATGCTTGGCCAGTTTGCGGCTCGAGGGCATCTTCTCACCGGGGCGAAACCGCCCACTGAGGATCGCCTCAGCCACCAGCTGTTGGATCTGGTTTTGTAACGTGCCCTCTGCATCGGGAGGCAAAAAGAATGTCTCTTCGGGAATCGCCATTTTGGACTGAAGCCTATGCATGTTCTGGACCTAATCATTGTCCAGATTTGTCCACTGTGTCTAGAGAATTTTCTGACTTGAGACTGGTGGCACTTGCTCAGGACATAGCCCTTATAGATTTAATAAAATTTTAACCATTTGTTATTAAACGATATAATAAAATATTTAAATATGTTTTCGTAGTGTCTAAAAATTATTGGAAAACAAACTAAATCTTATAAAGAAATTCTTTTCTCAGCAGAGAAAAATGTAAATCATCAAAAATGCCATAGAATGGCCCCAAGGGATTGCATGCGGAGCAACAGTTTTGCTCTGCATGCTTTGTGGTTCTGGCTGCTCAGCCCGTGGTATTCACAATCACCAAGGACTTTTTTGAAAGCCAGAGTAAGCCTGGAAACAATCTGTTTTACAAAAATAAAAAGGCGAAGGCCTATACGCCCCCACCTTTGACTTTAACATCAGGGCGTCAGCGCTTACCGTAGTAAAGACCTACCACATGCTCCGCCTCTGCGAAAAATAGCCAGCGTTGAGCGAAGGTCCCCGTTGCATTTAAAATCGCTGC